>Ga0209344_10000470_pt1 | contig 70289 bp, 63 predicted proteins | sample Cruoilmetagenom6_FD_187293 | JGI IMG/M metagenome (GOLD analysis project Ga0209344, IMG submission 187293) | Oil polluted marine microbial communities from Coal Oil Point, Santa Barbara, California, USA - Santa Barbara Oil Seep Sample 6 (SPAdes)... | ecosystem: Environmental > Aquatic > Marine... | reverse complement strand
AAGCGGCTCATACTGCCAGAAAAAAGAAAGCGAAAATCATACCCAAGAGCTGTACTTGCAAAAACTCAAAAATATCCTGTCCGTTATAAAAGAAAAAACGCCACTCGTTCTTAAACGAGTGGCGTTAAGCTTCATAGGCTCGCCTTTTACTATATTTTCTAATTCAAACCAAAGTATTTTTAATTATCTTTATCAAATTTTGTATGTCTTATAAAACTTTACAATAATTAAACTATCTAGTCACAAACTTAATTAAAGTCACAGTCTTTATTAAATCTGTCACAAACTTAATTACAGGTCGACAACAACCAGTTAATCCTGATAAGCAGAAACCGGAGGACAACTACAAATCAAGTTACGGTCGCCGTAAACATCATCTATACGGTTAACCGTTGGCCAGAATTTGTTCGCGGCTGCCGCTGGCACAGGGAATACTGCTTCTTGAATGGTGTAACCACGATCCCAAGGTGCGGTAATGTCTGCTAGCGTGTGTGGTGCGTTGTGTAGCGGGTTGTCTTCACTTGTCCACTCACCTGACTCAACTTTACGCACTTCATCGCGAATTGACACCATAGCTTCAATGAAACGGTCAAGTTCAACTTTTGACTCAGATTCAGTTGGCTCAATCATGAAGGTACCCGCAACTGGGAACGACATGGTTGGCGCGTGAAAACCGTAGTCATTTAAGCGCTTAGCGATATCAACTTCGGTAATACCTGACGTGGCTTTAAGCGGACGTAAATCAACGATACATTCGTGCGCTACTCGGCCATTTTTTCCGGCGTATAAAATGGGGTAATGTGGGCTCAATTTTTTCGCTAGGTAGTTAGCGTTAGTAATGGCGTATTTAGTGGCATCAGTAACACCTTTTTTACCTAACAAGGCAATATAAAGGTATGAAATACATAAAATACCGGCACTGCCGTATGGTGCCGCAGATACTGCGCCGTTACCTTTGGTGTCTTCGTTAACATTGACTAAGGCATGGTCAGGTAAAAATGGTGCTAAATGCGCTTTTACGCCGATAGGCCCCATACCTGGACCGCCACCACCGTGTGGAATAGCGAAAGTTTTGTGTAAGTTTAAGTGTGAAACATCAGCGCCAATAAAGCCGGGTGACGTCACACCAACTTGGGCGTTCATGTTCGCGCCATCAAGGTAAACTTGGCCGCCATGCTCGTGTATAACATGACAAATTTCCGCAATGGTGGTTTCATAAACACCGTGAGTTGACGGGTAAGTGATCATGATACAAGACAGGTTGTCGGCTAACTCACTTGCTTTAGCGCGCAAGTCGTTCATGTCAACGTTACCTTCTTTGTCACAAGCAACTACTACTACTTTCATGCCAACCATCATCGCTGATGCTGGGTTAGTACCGTGTGCAGACGCTGGAATTAAACAAATGTTACGGTGGCCATCGCCACGACTTTCGTGGTATTTGTGAATCGCGATTAAGCCTGCGTATTCACCTTGTGCACCTGAGTTTGGCTGCATTGAGATATTGTCGTAGCCGGTTAATTCAACTAACCAATCACCCAACTCGTCAATCATTTGCTTGTAACCTTGCGCTTGGTCAACAGGGGCAAATGGGTGCATGTTGGCAAATTCAGGCCATGATACTGGGATCATTTGCGCTGTGGCGTTTAGCTTCATGGTACAAGAGCCCAAAGAGATCATTGAGTGGTTCAATGCTAAATCTTTGTTTTCTAATTTTTTGATGTAACGTAGCATCTCAGTTTCACTGTGATACGAGTTAAATACTGGGTGCGTTAAAATCGCAGTTTCGCGTTTTAATGCCGCAGGAATTGAGTCACTCCCCAGTACGCGTAATTCTGCGTCAAGAAGTTCAATATCTAAGTTATGATCTTCGCCAAACAGGATATCAAACAAGGTTGTTAGTTTTGCTCGGTTAGTGGTTTCATCCAATGAAATGCTGATTTGATTATCAACATCAGTGCGGAAGTTAACCCCTTTTGCTAAAGCACGAGCCACAATTTCTGCTTTTTTCTCGTTTGATAAGTTAAAGGTTAAGGTATCAAAAAACTGCCCATGTAATGGTGTTAAGCCTTTAAGGTTAGCGGCATGCGCTAAAATATCGGCAAAACGGTGAATACGTTCAGCAATTACTTTTAAGCCTTTAGGGCCATGATAAACCGCGTAAAACGACGCCATGTTGGCAAGTAATACTTGCGCGGTACAAATGTTTGAGTTGGCTTTTTCACGACGAATGTGTTGCTCGCGAGTTTGCATTGCCATACGAAGCGCTGGGTTATCTCGGCTATCTTTAGATACGCCAATAATACGACCTGGTAATGAACGTTTATGCTTGTCTGACGTTGTAAAGAATGCCGCGTGTGGTCCGCCGTAGCCCATAGGTACACCAAAACGTTGGGTGGTACCGATAACTGCATCTGCGCCTATTTCGCCTGGTGCTTTTAATAACACTAAGCTCATGATGTCAGCGGCAACCGCAACAATGCCTTTTTTCTCGTGCACGTTGGCAATTAACTCAGAAATATCACGTAATTCACCGGTGGCACTTGGGTATTGTAATAAGGCGCCAAAAACATCGTGCTCAACTACGTCATCCGCTGGTGCCACGATAATATCAAAACCAAACATTTCTGCGCGTTGCTTAACTACGTCAATGGTTTGTGGATATACGTCACTTGAGATAAAGAACAAGTTTGATTTTTTATTTTTAGAAACACGTTTAGCTAATGCCATCGCTTCAGCGGCGGCTGTGCCTTCATCCAATAATGATGCTGACGCTAGGTCTAAACCGGTAAGGTCGATACACATTTGCTGAAAGTTTAATAATGCTTCTAAACGCCCTTGAGCAATTTCTGGTTGGTATGGCGTATAAGCCGTGTACCAGCCTGGATTTTCTAACACGTTACGTAAAATAACGTTCGGGGTTAGTGTGCCGTAATAACCTAAACCAATATATGTCTCGTTGACTTTGTTCAAGCTTGCTACAGCTTTCAAGTCAGCTAACGCTTGTACTTCAGTTTTGCTTTCTTCGATGGCGGGTAAGTCAGCTAAACGAATATCGCTTGGCACGATTTCGTCGATCAAGGCGTCAACAGATTCTGCGCCGAGCTCTTGCAACATGGCTTGAGTTTGCGCCTCATTTGGACCAATGTGACGACGAATAAAATCTTGTCTTTGCTCTAATTCAGCCAAAGATAAAGAGTCATTATATTGAGTAGTCATAAAACAGCTTCACTATAAAGTTGGTGGTATTTAATAAAAATAAAGCCTCAAACTTGTAGTCAGTCGGAGGCTTAAATATCGTTTTCGAAAACAATCTGCTTTTACACTGGTTAATTGTTCCTGACTTAACCTAAGTACTTACATTCATGTAAGCCGCGCAGTAAAAACACAAAATGTAACCGAAAAATTAGCTATGACAATTATGCTTAGGCAAAGCCGTCAAGTTGCGAACCGTTGGAGCTTACTGGTGTAAGTGACAAGGTGAGCAACGCCGACAATGCAGACTAAACTTAATTGACGACGCTAAATTAGTCTTCGTCGATCGAGTTTGCGTAACCTTCCGCATCCAGTAAGTTTTCTAACTCACCTTCGTCTTCAATTTTTAACTTGAATAACCAACCGTCACCAAAGGCGTCTGAGTTAACTAACTCTGGCGCATCTTCAAGGTCTTCATTCACTTCAATCACTTCACCTGTTACTGGTGCGTAAATGTCTGATGCTGCTTTTACCGATTCTGCGACGGCAACGTCATCACCTGTGCTGACATTGTCGCCAACTTCAGGTAATTCAACAAATACCATGTCACCTAAAAGGTTTTGTGCATGCTCAGTAATACCAATAGTAACGACACCGTTGCCTTCGTTACGTACCCATTCGTGTGATGTTGCATATCTTAATTCTGAAGGAATGTTGCTCATTATTTTGTTCCTAATCTTTATTTTAAAATTTTGTGTTAGCTACTATAGTACAAGGTTTGGCCTGCGCCATTCAGCTGATACTATAGCTTAATTTTTCAGCATTTTTAAACTAGTTTTTTTCGCTAGTTAATAACACTGCGTTGAGATAATACTTTTTAAAAAACTTTTTTGCCGTTACGCACAAAACCAGGCTTAATCACTTGAACTTTCACTAGTTTTTTACGCATTTCGACTTCTACTGTACTGCCTAATGCGACACTACGTGGAACGCGTGCTAGGGCAATACTGTGACCTAATGTAGGTGAGAAGGTGCCTGAGGTAATCACGCCTTCGCCGTCTGCACTGATAACTTTAAGACCGGCTCGTAAAACGCCTTTTTCTTCTAACACTAAACCAACTAGCTTAGGTTGGTCGCCTGCAGCACGTTGCGCCGCTAATGCTTCGCGACCAATAAAGTTACGATCTTCAGGTTCCCAGCTAATGGTCCAAGCCATATTAGCGGCTAATGGTGAAACGCTTTCGTCCATGTCTAAACCGTAAAGGTTCATACCGGCTTCTAAACGTAAGGTATCACGGGCACCTAAACCACAAGGCTTAACGCCGGTATCAAGTAATTTTTGCCAAAATTCAGCCGCTTGCTCAACAGGTAAGGCAATTTCGTAACCGTCTTCACCGGTGTAACCGGTAGTGGCAATAAATAAGTCATCCGCTTGTACGGCAAAAAATGGCTTCATACCCTCAATGGCGGCGATTTGCTCTGCGGTTAATAAGCTCGCCACTTTTGCTTTTGCTTGTGGGCCTTGAATGGCGATCATGGCAAATTCTGGACGTTCAGAAACGGCAACATCAAAACCTGCTGATTGCTCATTGATCCACGCAAGATCTTTTTCGCGCGTCGCTGAGTTTACTACTAGGCGGTAATCGGTATCCGTGAAGAAATAAACGATCAAATCATCGATAACACCACCTTGCTCGTTACACATACCGGTATATAAGGCTTTACCAGTAATATCTAACTTAGCAACGTCGTTGGTCACCAAACGCTGTAAGAATGCTTTAGCGTCTGTGCCTTTGATGTCAACTATGGTCATGTGTGAAACATCGAACATGCCAGCGTCCGTACGCACGGTATGATGCTCTTCAATTTGAGAGCCATAGTTGATCGGCATTTCCCAGCCGTAAAAATCAACCATTTTAGCGCCCGCTTCTATATGCTTAGCATATAATACTGTTTTATTTGTCATCGTACGTTTCACTCACGTTAGTTGTTTTACCTAAGTTTTTTAATGCTTAAAACTAGCACGTTTACTAAACCTAGGATAAAGACGGAAGATTTACAAAAAGTGGCTGAGATTATAGCCCTGAGTAGCTGTTGATTCAACAGATAAGAAAGCCATTTGAAAATTTAAACCCAACTAACCATAGTATTCAAAATTATATTTTTATAAACGTATATTTTAAAAATATAATTCATAACACGCATAGGTATTCAGCCACTAGCAAACTTAAATTTTATCTTGATGAAAATAATATAAATAACTAATGCTTCAAGCCAGTAATTAATTATCAACAAGTTGCGAAAAAACAGTGGTATTCTTGACTACATGGTCAATTAAAACAAGCTAGTGGGGTTGCTAGCAAAGTTATTGTTAGCGATGCTCTGGCGAAAGTGGTGAAAGTGGTTTTGCTAATGCGGGTAACTCACCTTTGTAGCCGAGGGCTTGATTGATCAGTAAGGACTTTGCCGGCTTAGTGTTGTTAAGCAACGACATTGCTAATCCGCGCAGCAATTTAAGCACATTTTGCTGCGGGCTAAACCCTTGTTTAATCGCTTCCATGGCAGCGATCATGACCGCCGCTTCACTTTTGCGCCAGCGAGCAAATTGCTGTAAGGATTTATCGCTATACCAAGCATTTTCATCAACCGAGTCGTTCGCTTGCGCTTTGCTCAGTTGCTTTGTAATGGTTTCTGCTAAGGCCGCGGCATCTAGCAAGCCCAAGTTGACGCCCTGACCTGCTAACGGATGAATGGTATGTGCGGCATCACCGACTAATACCATGCGCCCTTTAACGAATTCTTGCGCAAAACGCATGGTTAGCGGATAACTAAAACGCTCGCTTGCTAATGATATTGCGCCAAGCTTACCGTCACTGGCGGCGGTGATTTCTTTGCCAAACTCTGCCGGCGACAACGCCGTTAATCGGCTCGCCTCTTCTGGGCTTGTTGACCAAACAATTGAGCATAAATCCGCTTGATATAACGGCAGTAACGCCAACGGTCCGGTATCCAAAAATACTTGCCAAGCAGTATTTTGATGACCTTGCTGACATTGCACCGTGGCGACTATGGCGTGGTGATCATAATCTCGAAACGTTAACGGTACTTGCATTTGTTGCCGCACCCAAGAATTTGCCCCGTCAGCCCCCACCACCAATTTCGCCGCTATCGGCATAGGTTGGTTATTGCTCGAACTGTTATATTCAAAAGTGGCAAATACCTCGTTATCGCTAAGATTTAATTGCTGTAACTTATTTTCGGTGAAAAATTCAATACCACTGTCTTGCGCGGCTTTTTGCCATAAAGCATTGCGCACGACTTTATTTTCAATAATAAAACCAAGTTGCTCTGGCGTATTGCTAGCAGATGAGTGGCTAACATCTTTGACAGAAAAGTCTAACTGGCCATAACCAGCTTTATCCCAAATATGCATATCATGATAAGGCTCTGCGCGCAGGGCAATAATGTCTTGCCAAACATTAAGATGGGTAAATATTTGCTGACTGGTGGCATTAATCGCACTGACACGCACTTCAGGCTCGTCACTGAGCTCTGTCATCGCCATATTATCGACAATAGCGACCTTAAGCTCACTTTGCTGACGAATAGCCAATGCCAAAGTTAAGCCAACCGTACCGCCACCAACAATCAATAAATCAAATTTTTGCATTATCTTTCACATTTTTTATTAATTTTAATAGCAAGCATCACTCATACTTGCTGCACACTATTACTTAAAACCCAAAACGAACAGCTTAAAACTAATAGCTAATAACTGATAGCTTAAAACTGATAGCTTAAAACTGATCGCTTAAAACTGATAGCTTAAAACTGACAGCTTAAAACTAATAGCTTAAAACTAATAGCTAATACCCCATAGTCTTCTTCACCAATGCATTTTTCAGCACCGGCAGATAATTCAATACTTTTAAAGCGATATTTCGCCCTACCACCAAAGGTGGCAGTTGGTTTGAAAACAAGGTCACTAACGAGTCGGTTAAGTTGATCACTTGCTGCTGATCTTGCTGACGCGCCTTGCCATAGGGCATTAAATTAGCAAACGCGCCGATATCTTGTTGCTGAGCTAACGCGTTTTTTATCATCTCGGCCATGGCGCTAACATCACGTAGCCCTAAATTAAAACCTTGGCCGGCAATCGGGTGAATCGTGTGAGACGCGTTACCAATTAATGCCATGCGATGATAAACCTGCTCACTTGCTTGCACCAGTTTTAGTGGATAGATAACCCGTTTACCCACGTGAGTGATATTGCCGAGCCAATGACCAAAGGCTTGGCTTAACTGTTGCGCAAATTCGTCATCGCTTAACTGCCGCATTTTTTCTGCAAGCTCGGGCGTTAAAGTCCAAACTAATGAACAGCGCCCTGCGCTATTTTGCTGAGCACTACTTTGCTGAACACTTGCCGCCGCCGACAACGGCAACATGGCAAGCGGGCCAGTTGCTGTAAAACGCTCGTAAGCAATATTGTTATGGTGCTTGGTAGTGGCAACATTGGCAATTAATGCCGACTGGTGATAATCATGGCTGGTGGTGGTAATGTTGGCAAATTTACGACACGCTGATTGTGCGCCGTCACACGCGAGTAATAATGCAGCTGTTAACTGCGTACCTGAGCTTAATGCGACATTAACCTGCTGCGTTTGCCATTGAATATCGCTAATCGCGTCAGGGGTAAACCAAGTAATATTAGTTTTTGCCGCTAAGGCTTTAAATAACGCAGCGCCAATACAAGACATTTCTGCGACATAACCGAGTGCCTGAACTTGCTGTTGCTCAGCATACAACCTGGCTTTGCCATAATGACCGCGATCTGAAATATGAATATTTTTAATCGGCTCAGCAGTGTCGGCTAAATACTGCCAAGCACCAACATCAGCTAAATATGCGGCACTGCCGTGTGACAAGGCTAGCACCCGCTCGTCAAAACTGCCTGATGGCTCGGTGAGCACGGGATTAGCTTCAACGATGGCAATTTTTAATGGCGTTTTTTGCGCAGTAACTAAGGTGGATAAACTCAGCGCCATTAACGCCCCTGATAAGCCGCCACCGGAAATGATGACATCAAAATGACGAACCTCTTTATCATTCGCCGTCGTCTTTGCGCTCTTATCTACTGAGCTCTTATTTTCTGGGCTCGTATTTTCTGGGCTATCAGTGCTTTTATTCATCACTAACCTTTTTACTCGTGTCTAAGCGATTTATTAGCCTAGCCTATTGCGTTATTGGCCATCATTAACACTAAGCTTAACTTTTTATCCGCGTTAGTACTTTATTTTTAAGCAATTGCTTATTAACCGCTGTGTTAATATCGCGGGCTGATTATTGCGCCATGAGCGCTTCAATATCGGCTATGGTTTTTACGGCATTCACGGTAAGGTTTTCAAAACCTGTCTCGGTTACCAAGATATTATCTTCAATGCGTACGCCAATACCACGCCATTTTTCCTCGACGCTATGATCCGTTTTGGGGATGTAAATGCCCGGCTCGATAGTCATCACCATACCTACAGCAAATGGTCGTAATTGTTCTCGCTGTGGGTTTGAGTGGTAATCACCGACATCATGCACATCAAGTCCGAGCCAATGGCCCAGACCATGGATAAAATACTTTTTACAGGCTTTTTGCGCCAATAACTCGCTTAAGTCGCCCTTGAGTATGCCTAAGTCATACAAACCTTGGGTGAGAAAGTCGCCAACAATACGGTTAAGCTCGGCAAAAGTTTGCCCTGGCTTAATCGCCTCAATCGCAAGGTTTTGGCTATCAAGCACTAGTTGATAAATAGCGTGTTGCGGCGCACTAAACTGACCATTTACTGGAAAAGTACGGGTAATATCGGCGGCATAACCGGCTAACTCACCACCGGCATCAATAAGCAGTAAATCACCATCGTTTAACACTTCATCATTGTCGGTGTAATGTAAAATATTGGCATTATCACCACCGGCAACAATGGAGCCGTAAGCCGGGTACCTTGCGCCATTGCTGGCAAATTCATGCAGCAGCTCAGCTTCTATTTGATACTCATATTTTCCCGCTTGGGTCTGTTGCATTGCACGCTGATGAGCGGCGCCACTAATGATATTCACTTGCCGCATAATATCGAGCTCGGCTTTTGATTTATGTAAACGCATTTCGTTAAGCAGGTCACTACAATCAATTAAGCTGCTTGGCGCTTTAACGCCAGTGCGGGCCGACTTTCTAATTTCAGTTAGCCAAGTCAATACTTGCTGTGCAATGCTGTTTTGCTCTTGTTGACAGATTAATACCGCAGTTTTCCCAGCGATTAAGGGTAATAACTCTTGCTCAACTTCGGCTAAGCTAAAACACATATCGACTTTATACGCTTCAACCGCGCGCTTTTGGCCGACACGTCGCCCGTGCCAAATCTCTTGCAAGCGATCTTTTTCGCGAGAAAATAAAACACTTTTTGCTGGCATGCCTTGATCAGGCTTAATTAATGCCAAAATTGCCTCTGGCTCATTAAAACCAGTTAGGTAATAAAAATGTTTGCTTTGGCAAAACGGATATTCAGTGTCATTACTACGGGTAACTTCCTTGCCAGCGGCAATGAGCGCTATGCTATTTGCTGGCATTTGCGCGATAAAATCGTTTCTGCGCTGACAAAATTCAGCAACGGGTAATAGCGTGTTTTTGATCATAATGAGCAGCTTACCGTGTCATAGTTGAGGGGGTGAAGGTTAAGTGACAAGCGTTAAATGTAATCATTTAACGCTTGAGCGAACAATGCTAATGCAATGTCGCGGTTTTATCTTGTGGCTCAGGCGGCGAACCTAATTCAGTAAAGCAAAGTAACGCGGAAATCCTGACGTATTCAGCAATTTCAAAATAGGCTTGCTCAGTATCTTCGTTTTCTTCCATTTCGTCAGACAAGTTAGCAATTTCACCAAAGTCTGCCAGCACTTCTTTAACGTCTTCTGAAAAAGCGGCATTTTTTGTTTGTTGTAAACCAAAACCTAAGTTAAAACCTTGCACCCATTTACCTAGCGCGTGGCCACGCTCAACAATTGAGTCATCATCATCGGGCAGCATTAATTGAAAGCTGTAGGAGTCATCAAGAATTTTTTGCCAAATATCACTATAGATATCTTTGACTAAGCTTTTAACTTGGCTCGGTAAACCTTCAGCATTATTAAGCATGTCATTGACCATCGCGAGATAATCGCTACTTTCAAATTCAAAACCGGCCGAAATCAAGCCGGTAAGTACACCATGAATTTCAGCAGCGTGCGCCTCAACCCCTTCACTGGTTAAAATTGCTTGCACGGAGGAAAAGTCTAGGGTATTGCTGTCAGCCATAAAAATATAAATTCAATCAGGGGTATATTGCGAGCTATCTTAACATCGGCATTGCCTTGATTCCAGAAAAAACCATAGAGATCACTTGCATAGTGTAACACTCATAGTTATAGTTCCCCCTTATGGGGTACTAAGTTTTGGTAATCGTTACTTTTCTTGGTATTACAAGCCAGTAGCGTCATATTTTCAGCTCAGTGTAGAGAATATGACCATAATGTATTGAGAATAATCGCGCAATGAGCCAACACACAGTAACCATAAATGTTGCCAACAAACGCTTAAAAGTCGCTTGTCCTGCTGGCCATGAATCGGCGTTATTACAAGCGGCAGATGAAATCAATAAACGTTTAGCGCAAGACGCAAAGAAAAGCCATTCGGCAAAAACGCCTGAACAAGCACTAGTAATGATGTCTTTAAACCTCGCCAATGATTTAATTAAAGCGCGCGCTGATTTAGCACATGAACGCGAAAAAATGCAAAGCAAAATTGAATTATTACAAGCGACCATTGAACAAGCGGTAAACCCTACCAAAACTGCGTAACCCCCCTTCGTTATTTAAAAATTTTTAATTAATTATCTCATTGATTAAAGAAACTTCAATTTGTTCAAGCATTAAGCAGTCAGGTCTTACAAGTCATAAAAGACTTATAACCCCTGCCATTATTAGCTATAATAGCTTCGACTTCTGGGGTGTTTGTATGTGAACTATGTCCCTGAGCCGATAAGTTTTACCTAAGGATGTTGATTATTAACTTTTGAGCAAGCCCGGCTCGTATCGGGAAGCCTACGGTTAGAATGATATGTCCGCCCTGAACACCCGGTGTTCAGGACTATGTGAACTGCGGCACCTTGGAAGTCACTATTCTTTTTAAATTCTAAAGCTCCCTCCAACTTTATTTATATTTAATGCCAATAAAAAACTAACTTTATTATTAATCTATAGATCTCGTTTGCCAGTTGATAATATACTAGCCGCAACTAACTACACCACCATCTAAGCTGCGTTTATTTAATGCCTAGGCAAAATACAACTGCGATAAAAACATCGATTTCAACGGAAGAAAATATACTGCAAGCAGGCAATAGTGCGCCCATTGCCATTTTTGATTCTGGTGTCGGTGGCTTATCGATCGCGCAATGCATAAACCAACATTTACCGCATGAAAACTTACTCTATGTGGCAGATACCTTATATGCCCCTTATGGTGAAAAATCGCCTCAATTTATTCAACAGCGCCTTAACGAAATTGCCCAATGGCTTATTGAGCGCAAAGCCAAAGCCCTTGTTGTTGCCTGTAATACCGCCACCGTTAATGCCATAGACCAGTTACGTGAAAATATTTTAATCCCCGTTATTGGTGTTGAACCGGCGATAAAACCGGCAGCAAGTGCTAGTAAAAATAACCAAGTAGCGATATTAGTGACTAAAGCGACGGCAGAAAATCAGCGCTTTTTAGCCTTAGTGGCGCAATATCGCCATAACAGTGAGGTCACGATTCAGCCCTGCCCTGGCTTAGTAGAACTAATTGAGCAAGATAAGAAAAACTCGGCTGAATGTAAATTAATGCTCCGCGCCTACTTACAACCGCTACTTGATAAAGGCGTCGATACTATCGTGCTCGGTTGTACACATTACCCCTTAGTCTCAGCGCTCATTAAAGAGATATGTGGTGATGGCGTAGTGATTATGGAAACCGCACTACCGGTAACAGAACAGTTGCAGCGACAACTTGCCTTGCATCAATTGCTCAACTCCAGTAGCAGTTTAGGGACGGTCAGATTTTACAGCTCTAAGCATAGCGCTAGGCAGCAAGCGCTTTTCAGCCATATTTGGCAACGCCCGATGCAATTAAAGTCCTACCCCTGAGTCTCTCAGGTCGAGATTAGTCCTCAACAAGCGGCAGTATTTTCTCAGTGATTCATACCACTTAGAGACGTTTAGCCATCTAGGCGTAAATAATTCTAGGAAAAACTTAACTAAGCAGTTAGAATGTCGCTATTAAAGACAAAAGTTGTTTTTTTAATTAATTTTACAGAGGGTTTATGTCTACACACCTTTTTACTTCTGAGTCAGTATCAGAAGGACATCCGGATAAAATTGCCGATCAAATTTCTGATGCGGTTTTAGATGCTATTATTGCCCAAGACAAGCATGCACGTGTTGCCTGTGAGACTATGGTAAAAACTGGTGTTGCCATTATTTCAGGCGAAGTGACGACAACAGCATGGGTAGATTTAGAAAAAATCACCCGTGATGTTATTTCAGAAATTGGCTATACATCTTCAGATGTCGGCTTTGATGGCGCAACTTGTGGCATTATGAACTTGATTGGCCAACAATCACCAGAAATTGCCCAAGGTGTTGACCGCGTAAAACCCGAAGAGCAAGGTGCTGGTGACCAAGGTTTAATGTTTGGCTATGCCACTAATGAAACCGAAACACTTATGCCTGCGCCACTTTACTACTCGCATCGTTTAGTTGAGCGTCAAGCTGAAGCACGTAAGTCTGGGGTGTTACCTTGGTTGCGCCCTGACGCCAAAAGCCAAGTAACCTTCATTTATGAAGATAACAAGCCAGTTGCTATTGATACCGTGGTCTTGTCAACTCAGCACAACCCAGATATCAAGCAAGATGACTTGCACAATGCCGTGATGGAAAACATTATCAAGCATGTTTTACCTGAAGAGCTATTAACTAAAGATACTAAATATCATATCAACCCAACCGGTCGCTTTGTTATTGGCGGCCCTGTGGGTGATTGTGGATTAACCGGCCGTAAAATTATTGTTGATACTTATGGCGGCATGGCTCGTCATGGTGGTGGGGCTTTCTCAGGTAAAGATCCATCAAAAGTCGATCGCAGTGCGGCATACGCCGGTCGCTATGTTGCTAAAAACATTGTTGCTGCTGGCTTAGCGGATCGCTGTGAAATTCAAATATCTTACGCGATTGGCGTCGCTGAGCCGACTTCAATATCTATTGATACCTTTGGTACAGGTCAGGTTTCTGAGCAGCGTCTGGTTGAATTAGTACGTGAACATTTTGACTTACGCCCTTATGGCATCACCAAAATGTTAGACTTGCTACACCCTATGTATAAGCAAACCGCGGCTTATGGACACTTTGGTCGTGAACCATTTGAAATGACCGTCGGTGATGATACCTTCACAGCATTTAGCTGGGAAAAAACCGATAAAGCCGAAGCACTGCGTTTATCAGCCGGTATCTAATAGTGATACAGGACAAGTGATTAAATAAAACCGCTCTTTGAGCGGTTTTTTTTCACTAGCAATTTTATGCACCCGCCAATCACATCAGCAACTTGATATTTTCTCTGTTGGGTTTTATCACCAAGATATCACTAGGGATATTATCTGTTAACACCTGTGTGGTGTCCCCTAGGGCGCGATTGAAAAAATTATCATGCTTACAATTACCAATAATGGTTAAGCCAACATCAAGTACATTGGCTGTATGTGGAATATCATCATCAGGCATTGACTCATTCAAATGAATAATGCCATCCACGCTCGCATGTGCAGCCACATATCGGTTAATTGTATCTAGGTGTTGTCGTTTCACGGAAACATCTTCTCTAAAACCGCCATCAACATCATAATTTATCGCGATAGACGTAGATTCACCATAATAACAATCCAGTATATGTAACTCAGCCGATTTCATTGGCACCAACTGCTCAGTCGCGTCTAAAATGGTATGATTCAATGCTTGATTACTTTCAGTATCATCATCAATATCTAAGCAAGCCAGGATCTTATATTCCGATGATTGTGGGCAATTTTTTACTAGCCAAACCGGTAATTCACAACAGCGCGTTAAGTATCGATCGACCGTTAGAGTAAAAAAATCAAGTAAGTTATTTTCTTTATGAAAGCGCTTTATGACTAGAGATATGTCATCATCAGCAATGATTTTAGCGATTGATTTCACCGCAGGCTTTTGCCATGAGATAATAATATTTAAAGCTAAATCTTGCTCGGTTAGGCGATTAAATTTTTCGCAAATCAAACGTTGTTGTTGTAAAACAAACAATGATAAATCGTCTGGCAAACCGCTGTTAAAATTTTTGTCATGTACGGCGTTATAAAAAGATTTAAATACCGTTATTGAGGCTTTATTTTGCCTCGCGACACTCACCGCGCGTTGCAAGGCAAAATCACTTGCGTCATCGGCACTTTCAATCACTAAAATATGTTTAAAAATACTATTCATCGCTATCTTCCCTGTAAGTTAACCTTGGAGAATTTATTGCTACTCACTATAGAAGCGATAAATCAGCAGAGAGTGCGACATTTAATTTCAGTGTTGGTCATCACTAGGGGTCATGAGGGTGGTTAATTAGGGCTTAGCGCGCTACTAAGCCATGCTTTTGCTAAAAGCGCATTTCGCTCTACAGTTTTTTTCGACACATCAAACAGATCAGCGATTTCTTGAGTTTTTAAACCAGCGAAAAATTGTAAATGTAAGATATCGGCTTTACGTTGATCAAACTGTGCTAAAGAGCTCAATGCTTCGTCTAGTTCGATCATATCGTCAGAAAAATAGCTTGGCTGTTGGTACTCATGTAAGGTCACTTTTTTTGCACCATTGCCGCGCTTAGCGCATTTTTTCGTTTTGGCATAATCAACTAGAATTCTGCGCATGATGCGGCTTGCTAAATGAAAAAAATGCATACGATCCTGGTAATTGATCTGCACAGGAATAAGTTCAATAAAAGCTTCATTTACCAAAGCCGTTGCTTGCAGCGTGTGTCCTACGCCTTCTTTACTCATCTGCTTAGCGGCTAAGCGATGCAATTCATGGGTGATAAACTCGCTCAATTTATCTAAGGCATGCTTCTCACCCCCTTGCCAATTTCTCAGCAATCGTGTCACTTCAATTGGACTTTCACTATTCATAAACTTTCACAATGACATTATTCGACTAGTATTTAAACAGTATATAGCAATTTCAATCTTTCGCAGGGCACATATCTAAGCGACATCATTAGGCGCTATTGAAAATATAGTGATAATTCATTGTTATGGATAAAGTAAAATGGCGTTTAATAGAAACCATTTTTAATCAAGCTATTGACCTGCCTCAGCCGCAACAATTAGCCTTAATTAAGCAAAAGTGTGGCGCAGATCTTGAGCTATTACATGAAGTAAAAGCATTATTGGCACAGCGACATAATGAAACAAAAATTCACCATGTTATTGCGCAAACCGCAGCTAACTTTGTCACCCTCCAAGAAAACCTTATTGGTAAAACCATCGGAAATTATCGTGTTATTGAGTCATTAGCGTGTGGAGGCATGGGCAGTGTATTTTTAGCAGAGCGCGCCGATCATCAATATCAACAACAAGTGGCCATTAAACTTATTCATACCCGTCTTGCTGATAGTCAGACCAAAAAAGCATTCCAAGCCGAACGACAAATATTAGCCAATTTACAACATGCGAATATTTCTCGGCTGTTAGATGGTGGCACCTTAGACAATAATATGCCTTATTTAGTTATGGAATACGTTAAAGGCGAGCCCATCAACAACTACTGCAATAACAAAAATTTGTCACTAAAAGCTCGACTAGCGCTATTTAGTAAAGTTTGCCAAGTGGTACAATATGCGCATCAAAACCTAATTATTCACTGCGATTTAAAGCCTTCAAACATCTTAATAACGCCAGTAGGTGAAGTGAAGTTACTCGACTTTGGTATTGCAAAGTTAATTGTGCAACAAGGCAAGAATTTTCACGATAACAGCGCAGAACAACCCCATGCCTATAGTTTAGCGTATTCAAGTCCAGAACAAGTGAGTCTAGCGCCGTTATCTGTAGTGGCAGACGTATACGCCTTAGGGGTTGTACTTTTTGAAATACTGACCCAGCAAAGGCCTTTTGATTTAAATAATAAAAATATCGCTGAGTCGAAAAACTTGATCCTTTATGCCAAACCTTTACTGCCCAGCGTGGCACTACGAAGCTCATTGGCCAACGGTTCGAAACATAAAATAACTCCAGCCCAACTCACCGGCGATATCGACGCGATAGTCAATAAAGCGCTAGAAAAATCGCCAAAACACAGATATCAATCAGCAACGCAGCTCTGCGATGATATCAACAACTTCCTAAATAACCAGCTTATAGGCGCTCGAGTAAGTCCGTGGTGGTTAAAGTTAACAAAATTGTTTCAGCGCAATAAAACCACCAGTGTCGCCTCGTTGTTATTAATTAGCGCAATTATCAGCTTTAGCAGCATGTTGTGGTTACAGTCGATTCAGTTAACCAAGGAGCGAGACCGCTCTGAAACCACCTTGTCGTTTTTTACTGAAATGTTTAACGAATTAGACCCCGGAAACGAAAAAGGCCAAAACGTATTGGTTAGAGAGGTGTTAGACAGAACGAATACCGCACTTAACGGCGCTGAACATCCATTGAAGCAACACCCCTACTCTGAAGCAACCATTCGTAGTGTTATGGGCAATATCTATTTAGAGCTTGGGATATTGCCCTCTGCCGAGAAAAATTTACTGATGGCAATGTCACTGTATCAGCAACAAGCGTTAACTCATTCGCCGGCCTACCTCAATCTGTTAATGAAAGTCACGCGTTTGTACGCCGTGCAATTTGAGCCAAAAAAATCACTGGCCATTATTTATCAGTCATTAGCGCTCAGTAAAGAACTCTATGGTGATAATGCGCGACATACCTTGGGTATCATGAGTAATCTCGCGGGGCATTTGAACATGCAAGGCGACCATCTCGCAGCAAAAACCTTGTTTGAAGAAGTCTACTTACAGCGTAAAAATTTACTGGGTGAAGAACATATTGACACCATCAACACACTGAAAAATATAGGCATTGTCTATCATTGGTTAGGACAGTATGACAAAGCTACTGAATATTATCGCCTTGTCTATCACTTATTAGTGAAAGTTAAAGGCGAAAACCACCCTGAAAGCTTTAACGTCTTGAGCCTTATCGGTTCAGTGTTACAAACCTCAGCACAATATCCACAAGCCCAAACGTTTATTAAGCAACATCTTCAAATCGCGACCGTTGTTTTAGGCGAAAATCATCCCGAAGTTTTGCGCTCCAGGCACAATTTAGCCGATGTTTATAAAGGGTTAGGTCAGTTTAAAGACGCCGAGAACTTATTTAGAGTCGTGCTAAAAAAGCGCCAAAAATATTTAGGGATTAACCATATTGAGACCCTGCAAACACAAAAAAAATTAGCAAAATTGCTCAATGAGATGGGTGGAAAAAGTAAGCTTGAGGAAGCATTAGCGTTAACATTAAGTACCGTTAACGCCAATACCGAGCAGCTCGGCGAGACCCACCCCGACACGATTAGCTCTTTACAAACGCTGGCTGATGTATATTTTTCTCAACAACAAGATCTCCAAGCAAAAACAATTTACCTGAAAATATTGACGCTAAGAAACAACAGCGATGACTATCAAAACCATCCAAGCTCTGTGATGGTTTATCTTAACCTCGCCAATATCGACATTAGAAATAATGACATAGCCACCGCAGAAGAAATGTTTAACCGCGCCGTATTGATCGCGCAACAACAACCTAAATTGCATCAAGCCGAGATCAAACAAACCGCTTTGCAGCTGATAGATTATTTTCAACGCCAGCAAAGCATTGCAAAGGTACAAGCTTTTCAAGCTTACTTATAATACCGCGCAGATTCATCTGGCTATTTTGACAATTTTTATCAGCTATCTAAAACCAGGCTAGCTAGCAGGCTTCACGCGCTATCTTGGACTTATTCAAGCGATAAAAGTTAGCGTTATAGCCTTTGAGATAAAATTCAGCTTAACCGACGATGATAGCTAACCTCGTCGGTTAAACCATTAAGTTACTTTATACCTTCTGCTGAACAAGTGGCCTCAACAGATTATTGTGCACACTTTGGCGCTTTTATGTCTGCTACCACGCCACTTTTAGTATATTCTCGCATGCGTTATATGACTATAGAGAAATATGGCACCAAAAAAGTACCAAAATATCGTCGCAGATATCATACCGGTAGGAAAGTATAGTGGACTATAGATAATACCGTAAATATTTGTAACATAAGCAATATTTTATGAAAAATTATTTCGGTAGATTATGCTTGTGTAAAATGACCAGCAAGTTTTGCTTTATCGCCCATTACCCATGCGCTAAGAATTTAGTGTTTACCTAAGGTATGAGCGTTCAACAAATAATATGATATATTTCTGATAAACAATTGAATTTCCCATCAGTTGCCCTTACTTACAGACTATATTAGAGATAATAGTCGCGGATGATGACTTGCAAGTGCTTAGCGACTCAATCGATAAAAAACCTTGCCAAAAGTGATGACCAGCTCAGCAACCTCGACTAATAAATATGGAATTTTTTTATGCGTAACCCTCGTATTTACCAAGCACAGGCATTTGAAGTAGGCCAAACACAAGCATTAAGTGATGACGCCTTTGGCCATGCTGTGCGCGTATTACGGCTTAAAAATGGTGATGACATTACGCTGTTTAATGGTGTTGCAGAGCAGCAAGGTTATTGCGAATATCATGCTAAGCTTTGTAAGATAACTAAAAAAAGTGCTGATATTGAAATTACCGCGAAAACTGTTGTTGAAAACGAATCGCCACTTAATATTCATCTAGGACAAGGTATTTCACGCGGTGAACGCATGGACTTTACCCTGCAAAAATCAGTAGAGTTAGGCGTTAATACCATCACGCCTATTTTTACGGAACGTTGTGGTGTTAAGCTCAGTGGCGAGCGATTAGAAAAAAAACATCAACAATGGCAAAAAATAGTTAACAGCGCTTGTGAACAAAGTGGTCGATGTTCAGTGCCCGTTGTCGCTCAGCCGATTTCTTTAGATGATTGGTTACAGCAAGAAAGTACAGCACTAAAGTTAAATTTACATCCTAGAGCCCAACACTCTATTATGAGTTTACCAATCGAAAACCAAAGGGTTCGATTGCTAATTGGCCCTGAAGGCGGTTTAAGCGACGCTGAAATTGCTAATGCTAAGACGGCAGGATTTCACGATGTTTTACTCGGGCCTCGCGTATTAAGAACAGAAACCGCAGCATTGACTGCGATTACAGCGTTACAATGTCGATACGGTGATTTAACTTAAATTCACGGCATAAATACACTTATTTAAACACTTAGATAAACTAGGAAGCAACATGAGCATAAAAATTGGCGTTGTAATGGACCCTATTTCCGAGGTCAAAGTAAAAAAAGACTCTTCGATGGCGATGATGCTAGAAGCACAGGCGCGTGGTTATGAAATTTATTATATGGAGATGCAAGATCTCTATTTAGAACAAGGGGTTTGTCGAGCAACCGCGGCAAAAGTCAAAGTCTTTGATGACACTGAGCATTGGTATGAGCTAGATCAGCAAGAGGACATCAATGTTGCGGACTTAGATGCAGTATTAATGCGCAAAGATCCACCATTTGATACCGAGTTTATTTATGCAACCTACATGTTAGAACGTGCGGAAATTGCTGGTACCTTAATTGTTAACAAACCACAAAGTTTACGCGATTGTAACGAAAAGTTATTTACCGCTTGGTTTCCAGAGCTAACACCGAAAACCCTAGTGACACGTAACAATCAAAAAATCAGAGAATTTCATAAAGAAAACAAAGATATCATCATAAAACCTTTGGATGGTATGGGTGGCTCGTCTATCTTTCGTATCGGAGAAAATGATCCCAATGTCGGTGTGATTCTCGAAACTTTAACGGCACATTCAACACAATATGCTATGGTTCAAGAGTACATGCCAGAAATTGTTGACGGTGATAAACGCATATTGATCGTCAATGGTGAGCCTATGCCTTACTGTTTAGCCCGCATTCCTGCCCAAGGAGAAACACGCGGTAATTTAGCCGCTGGTGGTCGTGGTGAAGCTCGGCCATTAAGTGCTAGCGATAAACTTATTGCTGAAACTATTGCACCAGAATTGAAAAAACGTGGTTTATATTTTGTTGGTCTCGATGTTATCGGCGACAAAGTCACTGAAATCAATGTCACTAGTCCAACCTGTATTCGCGAAATTGAAGCAGCATACCCGATAAATATTAGCGGAAAATTAATGGATGCGATTGAGCAGAACATTAAAAAACGCTAAGTCAGATGATAAAACGGCTGCTAAAGGTAAGTGCCTTTAGCGTACTTCCCTTTGATTATTGAGGTATATTTATGAATAGTTTTGAAAATCAACTTTTGATTGCTATGCCCAGTTTAGACGACTCCTACTTTAATAAAACGGTGACCTATATTTGTGAGCATAATGCTGAAGGCGCAATGGGATTAATTATTAATTTACCCATTAATGTCACGTTAAATGAATTATTAATACAAATTGATCAAGCAAAAGAAGACACTCCAGAACTTGCTCAACAAGTATTAACCGGTGGCCCAGTATCACAAGATAGAGGCTTTGTGCTACATAGCACACAATCGGGTTGGAGTAGTTCATTGGCGTTAAGTGATGAAGTGATGATCACCACTTCAAAAGATATTTTGATGGCGCTTGGCACAGAAGGAGCACCAGAGAAATATATGGTCACTTTAGGCTATGCAGGTTGGGGCCCGGGTCAGTTAGAGGAAGAAATTAAAGCGAATTCCTGGCTATTAACCCCAGCTGATGGCGACATTATCTTTGATACACCTATCGAACAAAGATGGAAAAAAGCGACGGAAAAATTGGGCATTAATATGGCGCACTTATCGAGCGAAGTTGGACATGCATAATGGCAAGTAAAGCAATTGTCGGTGAGCGGACCCTACTCGGCTTTGATTTTGGCAAAAAGTATATTGGCGTTGCAGTCGGCCAAGAGCTGACCGGCTTAGCCTCACCTTTAGGCTCAGTCAAAGCCCGTGATGGTATTCCAGATTGGGACAGCATGACTAAGTTTATAAAAGAGTGGCAACCGGACTTTATCGTGGTCGGTTTACCGCTCAATATGGACGGTAGTGAGCAACAACTCACTCATGACGCGAAAAAATTTGGCAATCGTGTTGCTGGGCGCTTTGGGTTAAAAGTTGAATTTCAAGATGAACGATTAACCACCGCTACGGCGAAAGAAGCTTTATTTGCCGAGGGTGGTTACCGCAATCTTAAAAAAGATAATATCGACGCTGCATCAGCAAAACTCATTATAGAAAGTTATTTTGAAAATCAATATTAAACGAATTAGCTATCACCCCAGTAATATAAACATTATCAGCGACTTATCATGGTTTCGCTTGCTAATTAACCTCAAGAGCATTTAATGGCTATTCTCGCACTTATCAGCCCATTAGTTATTATTGGTTTGATCGGCTTTACGCTCGCTAAAACTACTTGGTTTAGTAAAGCGCAAATCGACACTTTAACTAAGTTCACCTTTAACCTTGCCATTCCAGCCTTTTTATTTCAACAACTGGCCAATGCCGATTTAAGCACGATAAATGCTAATATTTACACTGCTTTTTATCTGCCAGTATTAGTGATTTATGGCCTAGCTTGGGCGATAAACTATTATTTTCACCAACATTTACAACGCGACTTACCCGCCTCTGCCGTATATGCCTTGGGCTCAAGTTACTCCAATAATGTTATTGTCGGTATGCCTGTGGCATTAATGGTTTTGGGTGAGCAGGTATTACCGACTATTTTTCTGGTGGTGAGTTTACACAGCATGATGCTATTTGGCATCACTAGCATATTAGCGGTTAATATTGGCCAATTTAATTGGCGTTTATTGCTAAAAGAGACTTTTTACAACCCGCTATTAATTGCCATCCTAGGTGGATTTTTAGTTAATCTACTGGCAATAAAGTTGCCGACTATACTGAACGACAGTCTGTTATTGTTAGGAAAGCCGGCCATCACGCTAGCACTATTTTTACTCGGTGCTTCATTGGCCTTTTATAAAATTCGCAGCCAAGTTAAGTTTATTCTGTCTGCTAGTGTTTTAAAGCTATTACTGTTGCCAAGCTTAATCTTGCTCACCAGTCATTTTATATTTCAGTTTTCCGCGCTAATTACTTCAACACTGGTTATTTTAAGCGCAAGTCCTACTGGGGTGAATGCCTATCTCATTGCTAAACAGCACGGCAGGCATCAAGAAACCATCGCTGGGACTGTCGTGGTAACAACCTTAGCTTCTATCTTGACGATACCTTTGTGGCTTTGGATTTTACCTCATGTGGTTAGCTAACATTAATGAGCATTAGCTGACCTTAACTAAAATGGATTAACGCTATAGCCTCTATTATGCAATACCGCATGCGCCGTCATGGCTGATAATGCCATCCGAACGCCAGGGGCTAACATCTCATTGCTAATATCATAATACGCTGCCGACTGGCCGCATAAATAAACCTCAACTTGGTTGTTCATTAAGTCATGCAACAAGGCACTATTGGCATTTTTTTGCTGAAACTTTTCCTGATACAGCGATTGATTAAGTAAATCAAAGCCAGCTTTACCATGCACCACTAACGCTAGATGAATGTTTTTAGCAGCTACGCCATTGGCGACATGCATATTGATAAAGCGTGCCAGAGTTTCAATTTGGCGATTAACCTCGCCAATTTTAGCTTGCTTACTGATGTCAAAAGCAACTTTAAAGCTAGTGTTTTTATCAAAATTAAGCTGTTGCTGTACCTTGGCATGCTTACCATAGTCTTTGAGCACAGGCCCGGCAGTAAACTTATCAGCTACTGCGCTAAAGACTGTCATAAAGCTAACCGCGATAATGAACAAACGTATTAATGATGACATATAAGCTTCCTTTTATTTTTAACATATAAATATTTTAGTTTTATTTTACCACTAAGTTTGGTCTTAAAAACAAAAAAGCATGCCCAAATGAGCATGCTTGCAACACATTACCTAGATACTAAGTATTACTCTTCTTTCGGCTCTAAACCGTCAATAGTAACACCTGACAATGACCCTGTGCCGCCTTGATCATTACTACGTAGTTTGATCATTAAGCGTAAATCATTAGGTGAATCTGCATGATGCAAGGCATCAGCGTAGTTAATAAGCCCTTGTTGATACAAGCTAAATAACGCTTGGTCGAAGGTTTGCATGCCCTGATCTGTTGACTTTTCCATCACCTCTTTAATACTGCCAACATCACCTTTTTTAATGAGTTCTGCGATATATGGCGAGTTAAGCAATATTTCAATGGCTGCGACTCGGCCGTTACCATCACGTGTTGGAATCAACTGCTGAGCAACAATACCGCGTAGGTTTAACGCCAGATCAAACAATAATTTACCATGTTGATCTGAAGGTACTAAGTGCATAATGCGATCAATGGCTTGGTTAGCGTTGTTAGCATGCAAAGTGGCAATACATAAATGCCCCGTTTCGGCAAAACTTAGCGCATGCTCCATGGTTTCTTGGTTACGTATTTCACCAATCAAGATAACATCAGGGGCTTGGCGTAGAGAGCTTTTTAGTGCCGCATCAAAACTTTCGGTATCAAGCCCTACTTCACGCTGTGTCACCATGCACTTACCGTGCTCGTGAACGAATTCGACGGGGTCTTCAATAGTCAAAATATGACCACGCGAGTTGTTATTACGATAACCAATTAACGCCGCCATTGAGGTCGACTTACCCGTCCCCGTACCACCAACAAAAAGTACTAAACCACGCTTTGACATGACCACGTCTTTTAATACCGAAGGGAGGCCAAGGTCGTCCGCTTCAGGGATTTCAGTAACGATACGACGAACAACCATGCCGGCCATATCACGTTGCCAAAATGCCGAAACACGAAAGCGGCCAATACCGTCTATAGAAATAGCAAAGTTACATTCTTTTTCTTCATCAAACGCTATTTTTTGTTTTTCAGACATAGCATCATGCACTAACCCTAGTGCTTCAGCTGGCGATAATATATTTTCATCAATGCCGACAAGTTCACCGTTAATTTTTGCACTGACCGCTAATTTAGCGGTAACAAACATGTCTGATGCTTCATGCTGCACCATTTTTTGTAATAAATTATGGAAATTCATTTAATGACCTTTTTCTTTATTCGATAACAACCAAGCTAGTAACCCGCAAATTGATTTTTATCTTGCGCTTTTTCCATCGCATCTTGTTTGGTGATCATGCCGCGGTTCACCAAGTTTTGTAAGCATTGATCCATAGTTTGCATGCCATGCGACATACCTGTTTGAATGGCTGAATACATTTGGGCAATTTTATCTTCGCGAATTAGGTTACGAATAGCTGGAACACCCATCATAATTTCATGAGCAGCAACTCGACCGCCACCGACTTTTTTCACCAATGTTTGTGATATTACCGCACGTAAAGACTCCGATAACATTGATCGTACCATGGCTTTCTCTTCGCCAGGGAATACGTCAATAATACGGTCAATGGTTTTTGGGGCTGAGGTGGTATGCAAAGTACCAAAGACTAAATGGCCAGTTTCAGCGGCAGTCATGGCTAAGCGTATGGTTTCCAAATCACGCATTTCACCCACTAGAATAACATCAGGGTCTTCACGTAAGGCCGAGCGTAAAGCCGCGCTAAAACTTAAGGTATCACGATGTACTTCACGCTGGTTAATCAAACATGAATAGTTTTGGTGAACAAATTCAATCGGATCTTCAATGGTTAAAATGTGATCATGTTTATTTTTATTAATATGATCAACCATAGCCGCCAGTGTTGTAGATTTACCCGAGCCAGTGGGTCCTGTCACCAAGACTAAACCTCGAGGCAACGCTGATATATCGCGAAAAATGTCTGGACAGCCTAAATCGTCTAACGATAAGATTTTACTGGGAATGGTACGAAATACCGCCGCCGGTCCACGGTTTTGATTAAAAGCATTGACCCTGAAACGCGCTAAGTTTGGTACCTCAAAAGAAAAATCGACCTCTAATTTTTCTTCATACTCTTTGCGCTGACGGTCATTCATAATATCATAGACCAAAGCGTTAACGTCTTTTTCGTCAAATGCTGGTATATTTAACTTACGTACATCACCATCGACACGAATAGACGGCGGAGTTCCGGTTGATAAATGTAAATCTGACGCATTATTTTCCACACTAAATGCTAGTAATTCGGTAATATCCATACAAACCTCTTAGTCGAATTAATAATTGAACTCACAACTGAAAAAGTCATTGAGAACTGAAGTAAACCATATGATTGTTATTAAAGATAATATTGCACAAGTTGAACTGCAAATTTCTTCGGCCTGTCAACGTGCCCAGCGCAAGCCAGATGAAATTACATTGCTTGCCGTCAGCAAAACTAAACCGGTTGACATGATCGTCCAAGCCTACAACGCAGGACAAAGAAATTTTGGCGAAAGCTACGTCCAAGAAGCGGTTGATAAAATTACCGCTTTGCAAAACAAGCAGGATATAGCGTGGCACTTTATTGGTCCAATTCAAACCAATAAAACCAAGTTAATTGCCAAACATTTCTCTTGGGTACATAGCATAGACAGAGCTAAAGTCGCAAAACGTCTTAATGAACATAGGTTTGGTCAAGATACCCCGCTAAACATTTGTTTACAAGTGAATATTAGTGGTGAAGAAAGTAAAGCGGGTGTTTCACTCGACGAACTGCCCAGCTTACTTGCAGCCGTTACTGATTATCCGCACTTACGCTTACGCGGCTTGATGGCAATTCCAGAAAAAAATGCTCCCCAGGCAACATTTATCAAAATGCAAAAACTATTTATTGAGCTTCAAAAACACTATCCCAGCATGGACACATTATCAATGGGCATGTCAGCAGATATGCAGCTTGCTATTAATGCCGGCTCAACTATGGTGCGCATTGGTTCGGCAATATTTGGCGCTCGTGAATAAAAGTAAAGTCACGACAAAGTTAACGACTAAAAATATTAACCTCGCCTAATAGCTTTATTAACTGGCGACTACATGAACAATCAATAGAGCTTTGATAGTTGTGCCTACTGCAAAAATCAAAGCTGAATTATCGAAAGGAAGATTATGAAAAAAATAGCATTTATTGGCGCTGGCAATATGAACGGCGCGATAATTTCTGGTTTAGTAAAAAGTGGATTTAGCCCAGAAAATATCATAGTGTCGAATCCATCAGCCCCTAAGCGCTTAGCATTAGAAGCCGCACATGGCATTCGACAAACACAAAGTAATAGTGAAGCAACAGTATTCGCTGACGTTATTGTGCTCGGCGTAAAACCCTACCTTATCACTGATGTGTGTCAGCAGTTAGGAAACGATATCGATCTTAGTGGTAAGTGTTTTATCTCTGTTGCGGCGGGCTGTACCATTAAGCAAATTGAACAGGCGCTACAACAGCCCTGCACCGTGATCAGAACCATGTCAAATACGCCAGCGCAATTAGGAGTAGGGGTTACCGGAATATTTGCTAACAATCATATTAGCGTCGAAGAAAAGCAATTTACCGAGTCACTCATGTGTTCAGTCGGCATCGTTAAATGGTTAAAAACCGAACAACAAATTGATCAGATCACCGCGGTTTCAGGCTCAGGCCCAGCCTACTTTTTCTTATTTATGGAGGCGATGGAAAAACAAGCGAAAGCGTATGGTTTTAGTGAACAAGACAGCAGAGAGCTAGTGCAACAAACCGCATTAGGTGCGGCAAAAATGGTGATTGAAAATCAACTTCCTATTGGCAAGTTACGTGCAAATGTCACCTCAAAAGGCGGCACAACACAAGCGGCTATAAGTGCTTTTAGTGAAGGCGGTTTAGAGCAACTGGTCACAACAGCAATGAATTGTGCGCTCGAGCGCGCTAAAGAAATGGCGAAAAATAGTTAATCGTATTACTATCGCCCTACTTAATAGTTCAGCTAAACGCTGATTATTACAATCTTTTGATATCGTTTAAATAAGTTGAAGCGATATCACTTGATAATATATTCCCTTCTCATAATTTTGGAGTTTTAGATGGAAGCAATTAATTACTTGCTTAAATTTGCCTTTGACACATTACTGATGATTTTAGTATTGCGAGTTTGGCTACAACTAGTACGCGCGGACTTTTATAATCCAATGAGTCAGTTTATTGTCAAAGTCAGTAATCCCTTAGTCATCCCTTTACGCCGTGTGATCCCGAGTGTCGGTGGTGTTGATTTAGCTACTGTCATCTTAGCGTATTTGTTTGCGACCTTAACATTTATCATCATTCCATTACTCAACGGTGGCCCGATTGATATTATTTCCGCTTTGTATTTAGGGTTAATCTACCTGATCAAACAGACGGGTGTCTTGCTGTTTATTATCATGCTAGTGATGGCATTAATGAGTTGGGTAGTACAAGGTTACAATCCAACACAAATGATTTTTCATCAACTTACAGCGCCAGTTTTAGCGCCAATCAGGCGTATTATTCCCAGTATTGGCGGCCTCGACTTGTCAGTGCTGATCGCCTTCTTGTTATTGAATGTTATTAATATTTTATTAGCTGGCTGGGTGCCGTATTGGGCAATGATCTAAGCGTTATTTTATATTAACTGGATTAGTCGTATATACTTTATCTAAACGGCTTAAATATTAAGGTCATAAACATGAAACACATTATCAATAAATTCGTCTTAATTGTTTTCTTAGCTGCGGCATTTATCGCTTCTGCTACCGCTGAAAACATGAAAAAAATGGACAATATCAATGTTCATTATATCGCCTTAGGCTCAACCTTTTTAACACCTGAAATTGCTAAAGCCTACGGCATTGAACGCAGTCGCTATAAAGGCTTAGTCAATATATCAGTACTGGATAATACCCAAGATGGTCACCCTGCAAAAACGGTGTTCATTAGCGGTAAAGCCCGTAACGATGTAGGACAAATCAAGTCGTTAGAATTTATGGAAGTTAAAGAAGGTGATGCGGTTTATTACCTAGCACAAGTTAACTACACCCATGAAGAAACGATATATTTTGATATCATGATCACCGATAAAGGTCAGCAACATAATTTAAAGTTTTCACAAAAGTTTTATGTGGATTAAATCAGCTGAGCTTCAAACACTTGAGCTGCTCCTAAAGATAAACGGCAATGACATTGCCGTTTTTTTGTCCTAAATTATTGTTGTCGCAAGCGCATAGCTTGATAGACTTTACTACCAAAAGTATTGACTAAAAGCCCAAACATCACAATACACATCCCCTGCACCTGCTGCATTGACATACTTTCATCAAGCAATAAAGTTGCTGCTATTATCCCGACAATAGGCGCTGCTAAGGTCAGTGGCGCAACTTGCCCTGCTGGATAGTGGGTTAACAAGTAACTCCATAGGCTATAACCAATAAGCGAGGCGGCAATGGCTAAATAAAATAGCACCACAATACTTAAGCCGTTTAAATTTTCCACACTGTGCCTGATGGCCAACGGCCCTTCAAACCAATAGCTAGTCAAGAAAAAAGGCACCATTGCCACCCAAGATGACCAAACCACTAAACCTATGTTGGCGCGATACCCGCGCTGCGTGATCAATCGATTAACTACATTACCTAAGCCCCAAGCAACGGCGGCAGCAATAGTTAAGCTAAAGCCTATCAAGGTCATATTGCCGACATCTTTTGCACTGCCGATGATATATAAGCCAATGCCGGCAATAACCATGGCTAGCACTTGGCTAGTTTTAATGTGCTCTTTTAAAATAACCACGGAAAAAAGTAGTGTAAATACCGCTTGTGACTGTAACACCAGTGATGCAAGCCCTGCCGGCATACCAAAAGCTAAGGCCGAAAATAACAATGAAAATTGACCAAAACATAAGGTGAAGGCATAAAGTGCCATCCAGCGCCACGGTATATTAGGCTTACGGATAAATAACGACCCTAACAATGCCACCAATAAAAAGCGTAAGCCTCCCATTAATAATGGCGGCATAGACTCAACACCCCAGGCAATAATGACAAAGTTAAAGCCCCATATAGCAACAACGAGTAAACCTAAAAGTGTATCTTTTAACGACATAGTGCCCCTGAATTTTTTGCAATTAGTGTTTGACGCTCCCTCTTTGCTGTAGATTAAGGTATTATGCGCGTCATTGTTACAATTAATTTAACTGTTCGCAGAGATAAGCGCAGCAAGGCTTTACGCTGAGATAGTTAAGCAAGAATGTTAAAGGTGTATTCATGACCACTATCGTATTGGCCACAGGCAATCAGGGCAAAGTAAAAGAGCTGGCCAGTTTATTAGCTGAGCAGGACATTGAAATTAAACCACAAAGTGAATTCAATGTCTCTGATGTTGCAGAAACCGGCACCACCTTTGTTGAAAATGCCATTATTAAGGCTCGTCATGCGGCAAAAATTACCGGCTTACCCGCTATCGCCGATGACTCTGGTTTAGAAGTTGATGCGTTAAATGGCGCGCCCGGTGTTTATTCTGCACGTTATGCCGGTGAAAATGCCAATGATGATGACAACACCAATAAACTGCTAGCGGCGTTAGAGGGTGTCGCGGATGAAAAGCGCAGCGCGCGTTTCCACTGCGTACTCGTTTATATGCGCCATGAACATGATCCAACACCACTTATTTGTCATGGTGTATGGCAAGGCAGTATTGCTCGTGAAAAACTTGGCGCACAAGGTTTTGGCTACGACCCGGTATTTTGGCAAGCCGAACATAACATGACTTCAGCACAATTATCGCGTGAGCTGAAAAACCAATTGAGCCACCGCGGTCAAGCATTACAAAAACTGGTGCCCTTACTTGTCAAAGAGCTCACTTAAGATGTTAATTGCGCCACCGCTATCCTTATATATTCACATCCCATGGTGTGTGGAAAAATGCCCTTACTGTGACTTTAATTCGCATGCGTTAAAACATGCAATTCCTGAGCAAGATTATGTCGCACAATTATTACTCGACTTAGACACAGATATCGCCCGCTTTAATTTGCAACAACGTCCATTGCATTCAATCTTTATTGGCGGCGGTACCCCAAGCTTATTTTCAGCGCCCGCCATTGAGCAATTATTGACTCAAGTATTACAGCGTTTTGAACATCAAGCGGATATTGAAATCACCTTAGAAGCCAACCCAGGTACCGTTGAAGCAGAGAAGTTTATTGGCTTTTTTAACGGTGGCGTTTCGCGTTTATCGGTTGGCGTGCAAAGCTTTGAGTCGGATAAGTTAATAAAACTTGGCCGCATACATGACAGCCAACAAGCAAAAACCGCTGCCAACCTTGCTAGCGAATGTGGCGTAAAAAGTTTTAACTTGGATTTAATGCACGGTTTACCTGAGCAAACCGTAGCGCATGCCCTCGATGATTTAAAAACCGCGATTAGTTTGCAGCCAACCCATATCTCTTGGTATCAATTAACCATAGAGCCTAATACCGCGTTTCATTCTCGACCGCCAAAATTGCCGCAAGACGAGGTCCTGTGGAATATTCAAGATCAAGGTATCGCGCTACTAAATCAAGCCGGTTATCAGCAATATGAAATATCAGCCTATAGCAAGCCGGAATATCAATGTCAGCATAACCTGAATTACTGGCAGTTTGGCGATTATCTCGGCATTGGGTGTGGCGCGCATGGCAAAATTACCGACCCCGAAAGTCAGCAAATTTTCCGTACCGTGAAAGTAAAACACCCAAAAGGCTATTTAGATACCACCAGGAAAGCCCTGGATAAGCTGCATACGGTGACGGCCGAAGAATTACCTTTTGAATACATGATGAACCGTTTACGCTTGTTTTCTGGCTTTGCTCTCGATGAATATCAAGCCTATACGGGCTTGAGCAGTGCTACTATTTTACCAACACTACTACAAGCGCAAGCGAAAGAACTGATGACGTTTGATGGCACACTTTGGTCGGTAAGCAAGCTTGGGCATCGCTACCTCAATGATTTATTAGAAATGTTTTTATAGCTTATGACGACAAAAGACGCACAACTTGACGATACCTTAGCGCTTACTGGCAACTTTTCTAGCGATGATGAGAAGTTTATGCGCCGCGCCATCGCCTTAGCACACGTTGCCGATAGCCATAACGAAATACCAGTAGGTGCTGTGGTGGTCTGTGATGGCAAAATTGTTGGCGAAGGTTTTAATCAATCAATCATGAATAACGACCCATCTGCCCATGCCGAAATGATAGCGATTCGTGATGCCGGCAACAACATCGCCAATTATCGGCTGTTAAATTGTACGTTATACGTAACACTAGAGCCTTGCTGTATGTGCACAGGTTTATTAGTCCATAGCCGTATCAAGCAAGTGATATTTGCCAGTGATGATTTAAAAACCGGCGCGGTCGATAGCGCATTTACCTTACTTAATGATGAAAAACATAACCACCAAGTTACCGTGAAATCTGGCCTATTAGCCGAAGAGTGCAGCACAATGCTGTCAGCTTTTTTTAAACGCCGCAGAGCTGAGAAAAAAGCGGAAAAGCAAGCACAAAAACAACAGGATAAAAATAACTGACCTTCTTTGGCATGCGGAGGTTTTTTAAGTGCAGTTCTCCCGCTTTAATTTAGCAATTGACAAGACTGTAACATTTGAGAATTATAGCTTCCTCTGTATGACACGGCCTTTGATAAAGCTTTAACACCTTGATTTAATTATTATGAATATTTAAATAGCTTTATTTAAAGCCCTACTTTCTAGGTTCTCTTCTACTCCACAGGTACAAGCTACCCGTACTCCCCCGGCAAATTTGTGCAAATGAGTAAATGAGTAAATATCAATCATCAGCACGCTATTAAATTAAGCGCATAATAACTTGCCAATGGTTGAAGCTGCTAATAGTCATTTCTTTGTGCGATAACGGCTGTTAAATATTCAACAAACTCGACTTCATAACCGTCTGAGTCAATAAAATAAGTGTTATTACGAATACCTAACGTGCCATCGCCTTGTTCACCAGCAAATCCTGCTGCCTGTAAGCGCTGGGTTATTTGCGCCAGCTCGTCAGTAACAAAAGCAAAATGACTTAAGCCCACTTGAAAAGCACGGTTATCGCGAATATCACTTTCACCATGATCGCTCAGCGCCAGATAAATTTTATCATCACCAAAGTGCAGCCAACGTCTTGGCTTACCATACCATGTTGACTGTCCCTCACCTCTGATACGCCAGTGTGGGAATGCAGCCTGATAAAATGTTAAGGCTTGTGGAATGTCTTTAACGACTAAATTTAAATGCTCTAAATACAGCATAATATTGTCCTTTTATTTGTAGTTCATTTTTTTGGTTATTTATTGCGTAAAGTTGCGCAATAAATGCGTAAGGTGCGCGCAATAACCTTTGAAAGATAATCACTATTTACGGCTGGTTGCTGAGCGTTGTTGGTATTTTTAATTAAATGTTTCATTTTTTTATGCTCTTAAGTTAATCTGGACAGCAAGCATAAAACCTCAACAGCACTTGAGGTAAAGTATTATTTTTCAATCAATGAAAATAAAAGGAGCTACTCGATGTTAGAAGAAGCTAATTTGAGTGTTGGTAAAGTGGCCAAACGTTGTGGAATTAAAGTATCAAGCTTACATTTTTATGAGAGCTTAGGCTTGATTAAGAGCTTAAGAAATCAGGGAAATCAACGGCGATATAAACGTGATGTTCTGCGCCGAGTTTCAGTGATCAAAGCAGCACAAAGAATGGGTATTTCTTTAGCAGAAATTAAAACCGCGTTTGCAAATTTACCTGATAACCGAACCCCCACTAAAGCAGATTGGCAACAGCTATCAGGTGTCTGGCGGCAAAGTTTAAATCATAAAATAACTTATTTAGAAAAACTAAGAGACTCACTTGACGGCTGTATCGGCTGCGGCTGCCTTTCGATGAAAAACTGCCCAATATATAACCCAGAGGATATTTTAGGTGACAAAGATAATGGCGCTGTTTTGCTCGATAAGCCAAAAATATAAATGTACTCAACCACCTCCCATCTACTAGCACCTATTGAGTGTTGATTTTAATCTCTGCGGTAAGCTATGCTTTAGTTAGCCATGCTGAGTTTTTAAACCAAGGTATAAACTCTTTTTGAATTACTGGAATCTCTAAGCCTTGATGAACAAATGACAACGCCTGCTGGGCAAATAGTTATTCAGTTTCTCTTTCAACCTTTGCTAACCATTGATAACACCCCGTCTTTCTATAAGCACTCAAAACGCTTTGCTAGCGCCTGCGCACGTGATTCAAGGGCATCGATAAATTACCGTGTCTCGCAGGTCTTATGCACACGTATATCACCATATTTGCTATTTTTCGCTAAAACAATGCCGTTGCAATTACGGCAAACAGGTGTTGCACTTGCAACACCTGTTATATATCTTAATTAGTTTAGATAAACTAATTATTGGAGATTAAAATATGCCTCTTGTCACCCCGCTCGCAAGCGATGAAAATGAAGAAGTTGCTGAGCTCGCCCGCTTTTTTAATGAAACCTTAGGCTTTTGTCCCAATAGCGTTCTCACCATGCAGCGTCGCCCGGCAATCGCAAAAGCCTTTATTAATTTAAATATGGCGGTAATGGCAAATGAAGGACGGGTAACAGCTGAACAAAAGCGCTTAATTGGCTATATCACCAGTGCCAATACTGGCTGCCAGTACTGCCAAGCGCACACTATATTAGCGGCAGAGCGTTATGGCGCCACTGATGAGCGCTTGGAAAGTATTTGGAGTTTTCGTGACAGTAGCTTGTACACAGCAGCAGAAAAAGCCGCTTTTGAATTTGCTTTAGCCGCTTCAAGCGTACCAAACGCTGTCGACGACAATATCACTAAAGCGCTACATCAATATTGGGACGAAGGCGAAATTGTTGAGATATTGGCGGTGATATCTTTATTTGGCTATTTAAATCGCTGGAATGATTCAATGGCAACGACAATGGAAGCTGGTGCGATTGCCGCAGGCACAAAGCGGCTACATGCAACCGACTGGAGTCGAGGCAAACACCTTTAATATCAAAGCGCTAACTAACTTCAACTCGGGTTAAGTTAATCTACTCAAAAAGAGTCATTGAATAATTCAACCAATAACTCTATAAATCAAATGGTTATAAAGTCCATTAATTCGAACTGACGCTAACTAATATTTAGCTGGCTATTAGTATTTATCGCGGTTTGTTGGTTTTTTTGCTGGTCCAGTGCAAACTGAGCGTGGCGGCGATTAGCCAACCTTACTTTATTACGTGATAGTGTTCTTTTTCTTTGATTGCTTACCAAGGCTTTTTTAATTCTCATATCTTCCTCTTTAACATACATGTAATACCCATTGAATTGATCAAACGAGTATTACTGACTCCGTTTAACATAGGTCTACACTATTTATCTGAAAGTTATTTTACCGTCGAATAATACTATCACCTAGATACGCTTAGTATCGCTAACATTTATGACACCTTAGTGACAATGCAGTGAATTTTGCGATTTTGTCGCAATATTCACTCTTGTGAAATACTTACCGCTAACTCACTTTTAGGGGGGTTTTGCTTGGCCTGATCATCCATCCACGTTAACGTATCATAGTAGCGACGGATATTCTCAACGTAATTAACTGGTTCATCGCCGCGCGCATAGCCATAGCGAGTTTTTTTATAATATTTCTTTTGTTTTAATAATGGTAAGCGCTCTTTTACTTCTACCCAACGATCCGGGTCTCCACCTTGTTGCTTAGTGATATTACGGGCATCATTTAAATGCCCTAAGCCAATATTATAAGATGCTAGCGCAAACCAAAGTCGGTCTGGCTCAGGCACTCGCGCCGGCATGCGTTCAATAAGCTGTTTGAAATACTTAGCACCACCACGAATACTTTGCTCTGCATCTAAGCGACTTTTTATGCCCATTTGCTTTGCCGTTGGCAGCGTCAACATCATCATACCACGCACACCAGTGTACGAGCGCGCATGGGGCTCCCAATGTGATTCTTGGTAACTGATCGCCGCCAACAAGCGCCAGTCTACCTCTTGGCCATATTTTTCGAACAATGGTTGATATTTAGGCAACTTACCTTCAACTGCCTTGATAAACATACGCGTATCAACATAGTTAAACTCTTCAATATGGCCATAATGTTTATCATTTAAGGCCAGCAAAACACCGTTATGATGAACTTGACCAAAAAATTCAATTAAACTGGCAAGAATAGAGTTATCGTTATGTTTATTGACCACCCAGGCTAAAGGCTCATCTTTGCGAATGCTAAACCCTATGCTGATCTCTGGGTAATATCGCCGACTAATAGCTAACGCATTGCTGTCAACTATGGTGTAATCAATTTCGCCAGCAAGTACACGTAACAACAGTTCTTCACTATCTAACTCGCTGGTTGTCAACCAGGAAAGTTCAGGGTTAGATAATTTCAGCGCTGATAAACTTTCGACATGGCTTGAGTGCGCTACCACCTCTAACTTCCCGGTTAGATCAGCTAATTTTCGTGGTCGAATATTACCCTGCTTATACACCAACCTCTGACTGACATTATCGTAGCTTGGCGCAAAGTGATATTGTTCTCGGCGCTCGTCAGTCACCGCTAGCCCTGCCGCTAGAAAATCAACAGTACCATTATCTAGCTGGACAAATAATTCGTTTAAATTATAACTAGGCATCATTTTTAATTCGACCCCTAAGTATTCGGCATACCTTTTCGCTAGTTCATATTCAAAGCCGGCAGGCCCTTCTGCGTCAAGATAATAGCTGGTATTGCCATAGAGAGTTCCAACGGTGATGTAGCCACGATCAATAATACGTTGTAAATTGGCCGAGTTTTCTTGTATTTTACAAGCTGAAAAAAGAAGCACTAATGGCAGTAAAAACAAAGCCAACAGCTTATGCGGGTTAACTATATTAGTAAATGATTTGATTTGATTTTTTATCATAGTCTCTATTGTCACGTGAATTGAGATATTAAAAAAGCTATTTTTATTAATTAACCACTAACCCTAAGAAAATAACTTACAAATGAGACAAATCATTTCTCTAATTCTCCCATTTCATCTATAATACGCGCGATTTTTATCCTTAATTAATCTAACCCGGTGAAATAGTCTATGTCGATGTTGATGAAAACCTTCCGCGGTGCACCAGCACTATCTGAATTTAGAGTGAAAAAGCTACTAAATCAGTGTTCTGAACTGCAACTGCCCGTCACGGATATCTATGCTGAGTTTAGCCACTTTGCTCATATTTCAGAAGCGCTAAATACTGAAGAATCTCAAGTTTTACAGCAACTTCTTAAGTATGGACCAACAATTGAAGAACATGAACCTGTTGGGCAATTTTTATTAGTCACGCCGCGTCCTGGTACTATCTCTCCTTGGTCATCAAAATCTACCGACATCGCAAAGAATTGTGGTTTAAGTAAAATCATCCGCTTAGAGCGTGGTTTAGCTTATTATGTCAGCACAGAAAATTCTGCCGCTTTAACAGCTGAGCAACAATCGACATTACATAATCTTATTCATGACCGCATGATGGAGTCAGTTTTTACTGATATCAATGATGCCACGACACTATTTGCCAGCGCAGAGCCTGGTGAACTTACCAGTATTGACATAGAAAACGGCGGTAAAAACGCTTTAGTACAAGCCAATATCGAATTAGGTTTAGCGCTAGCTGAAGACGAAGTAAATTACTTATTTGAAAACTTCAGTAAGTTAGGCCGCAACCCTCACGATATTGAGCTTTACATGTTTGCTCAAGCGAACTCAGAGCACTGTCGTCATAAAATTTTCAATGCAGATTGGACTATTGATGGCGTAAAACAGCCTAAATCACTGTTTAAAATGATCCGTAATACTCATGAAGTTAACCCTGATTTTGTCTTAAGTGCTTATAAAGATAATGCCGCTGTGATGGTGGGTAACAAAGGTGGTCGTTTCTTCCCAAATCCTGAAACCAATGTTTATGGTTATCACCATGAAGACATTCAGATTCTAATGAAAGTTGAAACGCATAACCACCCTACCGCTATTTCGCCTTATCCGGGTGCTGCAACAGGCTCAGGTGGTGAGATTCGTGATGAAGGTGCAACCGGCATTGGCTCTAAGCCAAAAGCTGGTTTAGTAGGTTTCTCAGTATCAAACTTACGTATTCCTGGTTTTGAACAACCTTGGGAAACTGATTTTGGCAAACCAAACCGTATCGTATCCGCTTTTGATATTATGATGGAAGGCCCATTAGGCGGCGCTGCATTTAATAATGAATTTGGTCGCCCTGCTATTTTAGGTTACTTCCGCACTTACGAAGAGCAAGTGAACTCTTTCAATGGCTCTGAAGTTCGTGGTTACCACAAACCTATTATGCTTGCCGGAGGCTTAGGCAACATCCGTGATGAACACGTACAAAAACGTGAAATCGTGGTTGGCGCCCATTTAATCGCACTTGGCGGCCCAGCCATGAACATAGGTTTAGGCGGCGGTGCAGCATCTTCAATGGCTTCAGGTCAGTCAGCTGAAAACTTAGACTTTGCTTCAGTGCAACGTGAAAATCCAGAAATGGAGCGTCGTTGTCAGGAAGTTATTGATAAGTGTTGGCAGTTAGGTGAGCAAAACCCTATCGCCTTTATCCATGATGTTGGCGCAGGTGGTTTATCTAACGCTTTCCCTGAGTTAGTGTCTGACGGTGGTCGTGGTGGTGTTTTTGAACTTCGCAACGTCCCTAACGATGAGCGTAGCATGGCGCCACATGAAATTTGGTGTAATGAATCTCAAGAGCGTTATGTCATCGCGGTATCAGACGAAAACCTTGCAAGATTTGAACAAATTTGTGCTCGTGAACGCGCACCTTTTGCGGTTGTTGGACGAGCAACTGAAGAAGAGCACTTAACGGTAACCGACTCACACTTTGCTGGTAACGATAAATTAGATACCCCGATTGATTTACCGCTTGATGTTTTATTAGGCAAAACCCCTAAAATTTTCAAAGATGTTGAAACTAAAACTGCGCTTGGCGATGAACTAGATGTTGCCAAAATCAATTTAGCTGATGCTGCCGACAGAATATTATCGTTACCTACGGTTGCAGAGAAAACCTTTTTAATTACTATTGGCGATCGCTCGGTAACCGGCATGGTTAATCGTGACCAAATGGTTGGTCCTTGGCAAGTTCCTGTTGCTGACTGTGGTGTTACCGCTTCTGCGCTTGACTCTTACCATGGTGAAGCCATGTCGCTCGGTGAGCGTACGCCAGTTGCACTACTTAACTTTGGCGCTTCGGCTCGTTTAGCCGTAGCTGAGTCATTAATGAATATTGCCGGTACTGATATCGCTGGTACTGACGGTAATAGGTTAAACCGTATTAAACTTTCAGCGAACTGGATGTCTCCTGCAGGTCACCCGGGTGAAGATGCCGGTTTATACGAAGCCGTTAAAGCCATTGGTGAAGAGCTATGTCCTGCACTCGGATTAACGATTCCGGTCGGTAAAGATTCTATGTCGATGCGTACGCAATGGGATGAAAACGGCGAAGAAAAGTCTGTTACTTCACCCATGTCGTTAATCATTACCGCCTTTGGCGCTGTTGAAGATATTCGTAAAACAGTAACGCCAGAGCTACGTACTGACTTAGGCGATACCCGTCTTGTTGCCATTGATTTATCACAAGGTAAGCAACGTTTAGGTGGCTCATGTTTAGCGCAAGTTTATAAGCAGCTTGGCAACGAAACACCTGATGTTGATAGCCCAGAAGCCTTGAAAGGTTTCTTTAATGCCATGCAAGCGTTAGTGCGCGCTGAAAAGCTGATTGCTTATCATGATATTTCGGACGGTGGTTTATTCACTACCGTTGCAGAAATGGCATTTGCTGGTCATACCGGTGTGGATATCGACCTCAGCAAGTTAACGTCTAAGTCTGGTAACGATGTAGATACCTTATTTAACGAAGAGCTAGGTGCTGTTATTCAAATTCGTGAGAGTGACGTGGACGCTATCCACAGCATTTTAGCTGAGCATGGTGTTTTAGATTACTGCACGGATATTGGCCGTATTAACAACGAAGATAGCATTCGTTTTAGTCGCGATGGTGAAGTGGTATTAGAAAACTCTCGAACGTATTACCGGACAACTTGGGCGAAAACCACCCATAAAATGCAGTCACTTCGTGATAACCCAGAATGTGCACAACAAGAACATGACGTTAAATTCGATACTGAAGATCCAGGCCTAAATACCGAGTTAAGTTTTGATATTAACGAAGATATTGTTGCTGAGCTTATTGCTAAAGATGCTCAAAATAGTACTAACCCTCGCATTGCCATTTTACGTGAACAAGGGGTTAACTCGCATGTAGAGATGGCAGCAGCATTTGACCGCGCTGGCTTTATTGCCATTGATGTCCATATGTCAGATATTTTATCTGGCCGTACTGACTTAGCCGACTTTAACGGCTTAGTGGCTTGTGGCGGTTTCTCATACGGCGATGTCTTGGGCGCTGGTGAAGGTTGGGCAAAATCAATTTTGTTTAACAAAAACGCCAAAACTATGTTTAAAACCTTCTTCGAGCGTGAAGATACTTTCTCATTAGGTGTGTGTAACGGCTGTCAAATGTTGTCAAACCTAAAAGAAATTATTCCGGGCTCTGATGCATGGCCTCGCTTTGTTCAGAATAAATCTGAGCGTTTCGAAGCTCGCTTTAGCTTAGTTGAAATTCAAGATACGCCGTCGATTTTCTTTGCCGGCATGGCAGGCTCTCGTATGCCTATCGCGGTATCACACGGTGAAGGCCGCGCAGAATTTAAATCAAATGATGATATTGATACGGCAAATGAGTCTGGCACCGTTGCTATGCGTTATGTTGATAACTATGGCCACATAACGGAAACCTACCCAGCTAACCCGAACGGCTCGCCAGATGGTATTACGGCACTGACCACAACGGATGGGCGGGTAACCATAATGATGCCACACCCCGAGCGTGTATTTAGAACCGTTGCCAACTCATGGCACCCTGACGAGTGGCAAGAAGATTCGCCTTGGGTCCGTATGTTCCGTAACGCCCGTAAATTTATTGGTTAAATAATAAATTCACATATATAAATCTAAAAAGCGCCAAGTTGGCGCTTTTTTTATAGCCCCGCTAACAAGCTGTGCTTAAGCTTTCAAAGGCTATCAATCAGTGCAGATGCTCGCTTTGAGAATAAGTGCATCACAAGATAAAGTGTCTACCATATAATATGAGGTATGCCCTTTGATTATACCAAGTAAGCCTTGATGTTCGCCTGAGCAAAGCACAACAATATCAATTTTATACTTTTCGGCTTCATGTGGGATAACGTACTCAGGTAACCCTGGTTCCACGTGAATATGCTCAGGTCGTATACCAAATGCCAATGCAGAGTCCTGTAAATGCTGTCGATGTATATCAGAGGGCTCTTCAACACTTTCAGTCATTGAATTAGTGGCTAACGATATATTAGGCTGTTCTTGGTAACAGTTAATCAAATGAACATCGCTATCCAATAGCTGCGCTAAGTACCGGCTTTCATTTAGCATAAATTGATTGATTTTTTGGTGTTTACCCGTAACTTCCTCGGTTTCTAGCGCAGTCAAAATATGGCCACTTTCCGGCCATTGCTTGTTGCCAACCAACAAAAGGTTAGTATTAGCTTCTCGCAATAAATAACGGTTATCAGACCAAGTAAAACCCCACTTTAATTTTGCCGCATGAATATCTCTGATCAGTAAGTCATAATTGTGGCTAGCAATTTCAGTGAGTATTTCTTTATGTGAAAATGGTGCAGAATAATATTTTATATTGATATCAAATGACAACTTGGCAGGCATCTCTGAGCCTTTTAACGATGAATTGGCGCTGTGTTGCTGATAAATCAGTTCAAGGTATTGCGATAATTCTTTATTTTCTTTATTAGCAATTATCGTTATGCTCGCTTTGGCATTTAATGCAAACCTTAACGCTTTATCCAATACCGCTTGATTAGGACCAATATCTTCAGCAATTACTAAAATATTCTGCAAGCTTTTCATATGAAAACCTTATTTTCCCTAAATAGCGTGTCAATAATTTTAGTCTATTTAAATAATTTTGCTGATAGTTATTCGACTTGACCTAACTCAGTTATTTTTAGATGACACTGCGCTGAATAAAAATTAAAGCAAATACCTTAAAAACAATAACTATTCAATTTAGAGAAAATCTGGCTCAATCAGACTATAAGCTTAACCTCTTTCATATAAGATTTTCGAATAGAAATTAACTTATATATTCCTATTTAGTTAATTATACTCTGTGACTAATGGTTAACTTGTATTAAGAGCAGATACCCTTGAAAACAGCAACGCCTATGATGTCGCCAAACCTACATAAAGTCATGATTGCCGCCTATGCTTGGTTGCGGATCGCGTTAAGTTATTGTGTAGTCGGTGCTGTTATTACCACACTCGTCTCTGCCTACTTACAAACAGTGAGTATATTAACCATCACCTTGATTATGACAAGCTTTCTTGGCATTGGAGTCTATAAAGCTGAAATGACGCGTCATGATTCTGGCCTCAATAACTATGTTGCTAAGCTATCACAGCAAAAGCATAGAGACTTTTGACCGTTTTTTTTATTTTAAATGATTTTAGTAAAACTCTGCTCTTCCCTAGTAGAAATGCTATTGGCATAAAAGCCTTGCCTTTTATCCATGCTAAGTTTTCAGTGGAAAAATAAGAAGACACTTTATGCACAGCCTTAATACCTCGCCGTTAAGCGATTTTATTGAGCATACCCGCGCAGAGGTGCTCGAGCGCTCAGCGACATTTTTGTCATGAGCAGTCGTTAGGTTTTATAAGACAAAGTCTAAGGCGATATTGGTGCAACCTTTGGCACAAAATAACCCTGTAGCTTTCTTGTCTTCAGGTAAAACAACGCGAATTGGTGTGCCACATTGCTGACAGCTAATATCTCGCCCCGCCAGCACTTTTTTGATCAAGGCTTTTTGCTCATTGAAAGACTTAGCACTGTCTTTTTTTAAACGACTAAACTGTTGCTCATTCATAGTAATTCTTACTTACTACTATCAATACAGTACCAGCCATCATACTTGCCAGAGAATGGCGTTGCACTTGTCATCAGTAATTCTTGATAAGCGGCAATATTTTCATAACTCGCCGACATAAATGGGTAAGCGGTAATTTCCCACGGAAAATCGTCATCACCTTGATAAGGACAAAACGATAGCTTTTGATTGTTTTCTAACAGTAATTGGCCAAACTTCAGTGCTTGTTCTTGGCTCGGGAAAATGATGGAAAACTCAAATTCGCGCTCAACATTTAAATCATCTCCCGCAGTTAGCATATCCCAAAGTGCGTTACCGACATTATCGTGTGGAAATAATTCTTCATTACGCTGCATTTTTTGTTCTCGTTTAAGTTTACTGTTAGCGGTATTTTATCGTTGTCTTTAGGTAAAAACCAAGGGCAATTTACCATATTAAGTGAATTAAAGGCATTTCACCTTACCATCACTAAATCGAACGCAAGAAGCTGATGACATTTGTACTAATTGGCGCAGTGAACTACCCACCGACGCCGCTTCGCGTCGATCAATGGGCTTCTACAGTCTAGCTTTGGGGCTAGGCTGCTTCTTTTTTCTCAGATCCAGCAGCACACTTCGATAACTCGAAGACTTTCGTTTTATTGGCTGATTTCTGCTGAGATATGGGTGTTACCCTTGCGACGATCCCAGCCGCAATTAAATCTAATTCACCTGTGCTTGCAATGCTTTTGCCGCTGATAGATCGCGGTTTTGGTAGGCGCAACAAGCTGTGCAGGTGAAATATCTGTCGTTCAATGTAAGTACATGATGTTGGTCGCATTCAGAGCAAACCCCAGTGGATTTCTCAAACCTGCCAATCTCGTGATAGAGTTTACCTTCAAGCTCAGTTTTGTATTTTGAAAGCTGAGTAATTAAGCCCATCACATTGTCGGCAACCATACTGCCGTTGAACTTTTGCATCCCTTTTACGTTTAAATCTTCGAACACTAAAATGTCATTTTCATTGGCTATCTGTCGTGAAATTTTGTGCGCAAAGTCGAGCCTTTGCCTTGAGATTTTCCCGTATAATTTATTGATGCGTTGTTTAGTTTTGCTCCAGCGATTAGAGCCTTTAGTTCGGCGAGCAAGCTGGCGTTGCAATTGATTTAGCTTTTCTTTTGACTGCTTTAAAAACTTGGGGTTATCGGCCACGTAACCGTTCGAGCCAACCACCGTTTGCTTTGAGTTTATGTCAAACCCAGTAATTGTTTTTAAAACTTGCTTAGCTGTTTTGCACTCAACTTCCTGAGTGATGCTACATTCCCACTTTCCGTGGCGATACTGGATGGTCACGGTCTTAATTTTACTTGCAAGATTGCGGTGTAAAATGATTGGAACCTTACCAATCTTAGGGATGCTGATAGCGCTATTTTCGATGCGGATGCAATTGGAATTATTGACCGCTCGAAACGAGTCATTGTGAAGTTTTTTCTTTTTGTATGAGATCTTGTGTTTTGGGAAGTGCTGAATTCGACCTTTTGAAAAAGCATTTTTGAGCGCTAATTCCAGGTCACGGGCTACCTGTTGAGCTGCGGCTGAATCAAATGCTTTGATCCAGCTATACTCTTCGAATAGTTTAACTTTCTTGAGAAGTGCGGCCATGTCTTTATAGAACAAGAACGTTTTATCATACTCGTATCGACGAATATTTTCAGACAACAACAGATTCCAAATACCACGAGCTGTCGACCCAAACTCTACAAGTTTGGACTCCTGCTCTGGCGTTGGATTTAGCCTATAGTTGTATCTAAGCGTCTTTTTCATATACTGTATAGAATACTGTGTATGAATGAGTTATCAAGATGGAATATGAAACTAAATCACACCGCAAATACTCGTGGTCAAATATAGGAAACAGTTACTCCAAGGGAGGATGAGTGATGGGTTCAGTTGGCAATGCATCTGCTGATACAATCCGAAAATGCATTCAAGAGCAAGGCTAACTATTCCGATTCATCCCACCGACGCCACTGCGTGTCGATCAGTGGGTTTTCTCGGGAAAATTTCGATAAATTTGTTAAACTAGCAACAAGTTATGTTTTAGGTAGTGTTATTTTGAAAAAATTTGAATGCCATATCAATATTGACCGAGCGATAAGTATCATTGAAGCACTGCAAATTCAATGCGATTTAACGGTCGGTGAAATTAAAAAAGCCATTGATAAAGGCGCATTATGGCATAGCCGTGGTAAAGCAACACAACGTTGTCGTCGTGTTAAAAAAACCTTAAATATCGACGATAAACTGCACTTTTATTATGATGAGAATATTCTCGCCCAAAGCCCAACCCCAGCGACATTAATTGCAGATCATGGTGATTACAGTGTTTGGTTTAAACCTTATGGCATGCTATCTCAAGGCTCTAAATGGAGTGACCATTGTACCATCACTCGTTGGGCACAAAAGCACTTAAGTCCTGAGCGGGTAGTTTTTCCTGTCCATCGACTTGATCGTGCGGCAACTGGCTTAATTTTAGTGGCTCACAGTAAAAACGCAGCCCGCGCCTTCAGTGCCATGTTTGAACAACACCAACTTGAAAAAACCTATCATATTATTGTTCACGGTGATCATCAGCAGCATCCTCAGCCTGAAACGGTAGCCTTAGCGATTGATGGCAAATCGGCCCGTAGTCACTTTTCCTGCATGGCATATGATAAAGAGCGCGACTTATCATTACTGAAAGTCAATATCGAGTCTGGCCGAAAACATCAAATACGCATTCATGCCGCCAGTATGGATTTACCCGTCGTAGGCGATCGCCTCCATGGCGCTCACCCGCAGCTAACAACTGCTCATGAAAAGGCTTTAGCACCCCAGGCAGACCTACAGCTTTGTGCTGTCTCACTGCGCTTTAATTGCCCTATTCACCATATTGAACGAAGCTTTATCTTGCCCGAAGCTATGCGCCCGCAACTATCTCAGTTGAGATAATTATCTCACTTTAGCTGTTGGGCAAAAAAAAACAGTGAGCATCAGCTCACTGTTTTATAAGATTTACGACAATACTTTACGCTCATTAGCAGCAGTATTGAAACTCATCATCTGCCATTACGTTCAATTTTTTACCCACTCTTTCATCTAACGGTATGTTAGCCAATAAGGCTAAGCCCTGTTTACGCTGCTCTAGCGTTAAGGCTTTGTAGGGCATTCTGAAAACAGGCGCAACAGCACCTGTCATCATTAACGCAGTATTGATGGCGGTTGGGTTAGGCTCACAAAACAACCACTCCATTAACGGCAGCATACTCGCTTGTAAACTCTCACTTGGCGTGTCCATGAGTTGACGCATTAACTTCGGCGCAATATTCGATGTTACCGAAATAACGCCATGTGAACCATGTTGATGACGCCCTGCGGCACTTTCATCATCATTGCCTGACCAACAAGCAATACCTCGCTCTTCATAATAAGCAATGCGCTCATTACCCGTACATTCTTTAATGCCAATAAAGTTTTTATGCTTTGATAGCGGTTCAATTAACTCAGGCGTTAAGTCCTGACCTGTACGACCCGGGACGTTGTAAATAATGCCAGGGCCAATATCAAGCACTTTATGAAAGTGTGCTGTTACGCCAGCAAATGAACTACGACCATAGTAAGGATTAATTTGCAGTGTCGCATCCATGCCGGCTGCAAAGCCATATTGGGTGGCTTTAATCGCTTCTCGGGTATTATTACTGCCGGTATTACCAATAATCAGTAAATCTTTACCGTGCTTGTGAACACTATGAGCGATAAGAATTAAATGCTCTTCCCACGAAAGTAGGTGTCCTTCGCCAGTCGTGCCACCAACAACAATACCATCAACACCAGCTTTAACTTGCTCAGCAACCAACTGGTCATAGGTATTAAAATCTATCTCACCTTGGCGATTAAATGGGGTTTTAATTGCCGTCATTAAACTGGCTGCTTTAATTTGCTTCATTCGAACTCTCAAAAATGATTAATGTAAACGGATAACAAGGTAACAATAGTGACGTGATTGTCTCAACTGAGCGCGATATTATCAATAACTCGATGCAGGATAAACACTTCATTGCTCAAGAGGTGTTGATATTCAAAAATTTGATTATTTAATGTCAGTACGCGATAAGCATGATAATTATCTTCATGTTCTAAATCAGCAGCATAATGCTCATCGTTGATAAATTCACTTTTACTGATAGTAAAATGGATATCACCAACGAGGCCCCAATCACCTGACTCTACTGACTGTTCAGCAACCGTCCCGTGGTCATCATGATAAATAAAAGTAAACTCGTAGCGGCCGTCGGCCGATATTTCGGCAAACTCGGTAAACATATGACCAGCTTCATCTCGGTCACTTCGATACCATTTGCCGAACAAAAGTGTGCGATGATATGACGGTGTATTCTTGGTCATCTTTAGTAAGTATCTTATTAGTTTTCGGTTATCGTGCTGAATATTTTTCTGTGGATTCAACTATGCCATATTTTATTTTCATTTCTGTCACTAGTTGACGATGACTTTCCAAGAAAGCATCAAACTCTGAAATAATCTCAGGGTAAAGAATAGTTGAAAAATGAAAAGCATAACGCTCATACTTGATATGCTTATTCAGTACAATATCATCTTCTTGCTGATTTAAAAGTTGAAGATTGTAATTGATAACATTTTTATCAATATTGATAGCCTCAACATTGCCATGTAGTAAATGCTTAATTAGGCTGAAAGAAGAATCCTCTTCAATTAACTCTATTGTTTCATCTTCCACTCTATCGTACCAAAGTGTTGGTGTGAAACCTAAAATAGTGCCTAAGCGCTTAATCGCTTTACGAGGCAAGCTTTTGTTTTTATTCAAAACATAGCTACCAGCCGTTAAGTGCAGAACCGCTTGGCTGTACGTAACGTTCAATTCGCTCAATTGCGCAGTTCGCCAACGTACGTTATCAGGAAATTTGAAATCTATCGCCTCTTCTATGTACCACTTATTAAACCGCTTCAACGGCAGTGCAACAAACTTAAATTGATAGCCATGATGAGAGAAAAAAGCACTTAACAGCTCTTTGCTAAAACTGTCTCGTTCAAGCTCTTGCTCAGAAAAATCATATAGTGGATAGTAGCTAAGGTTTTCTACACCAATAATATACTCTTTCGCCTGCACAGAACTATTGCCTATCAATGTGATGACAACAATAGACATAAAAAATGCCGACAACAACCTGACACTATTAAATTTTCTCAATTGATAGTCCAATTTACCATTTTACTCACCTATTACCTTCATAATAGTGCAAATATTTGAGCCTGATATAATGAATTAAAAAAAGCGCGTGAATTCATGCACTTTGTATTTATTAATCTAAATCTGAATAGCACATACTCAATGGCGCTTAACCTTACTGACACACTTAGATATGAAAGCTAATGGCTCGATAACTTCACACTACCATTAACGCTTGCCATATTGATACGAACATCGCCACTGCCAATTTTTTCTGACATGTGATAACCACTAAATAAGTTCTTTTTTACAACTAAACCAAAATCAGTTTTTATACTGCCATGCGTAGTTTCGGCATCAACCTGGGCATTAAGTGGCTTAGGTACTGACGCTTTAATGCTGCCATTAACAGTTTCAAGACTAATACTCTCCAACTCATCGGCAAATTCACGATAGTGAACTTTAATACTGCCATTAACAGAACTAAACTCACTATTACTGGCTAAACCTTTTGCTTTAATTGAACCATTAACCAATTGAGCCTGCACAGACCCTTTAACATCATCTATGGTTAAGGAACCATTAACTATATCTATCAATGATAAAATCGTGCTGCTAGGAACCTTCACAACATATTCAACCTTCGCTGAATTATTATGACTATTGCGTCCCCAGCCTTCTCGCTCTTTATAACGCGTTTCAACTTTCACCCCTTGTGACGACGGTTGCATATCAATTGCTATATTGTCTCTATCATCTTGGCTACTAGCAGTAACGGTAGCAATAACTTTAATGGTCGAATGTTCCCAAGCACTTATAGCTACTGAGCCATTAACATTATCAAGTCTAAATGAGGCCGGCTGACTTACCTCAAAGACCTGTTCGATGGTATCAACCACCTCGGCTTGAACAAATGTACTGAGTAAAGTAGTAAAGCTAATTGTTAAAAAAAACTTTATAAGATAAGAAGTCATAGTACTGCCTTAAATTTAATTATGTGCGGTTTTATAAGTAAGTAAACTTACACAACAAAATGGTTTAAATAGTCATTAAAAAAAATCAGTTAAATTTGCAGCGCAATCATGGCATTTTTTCGTTAACATAAAGCAGCAACGCAATTGAATTTTGGAGCAAGATGAATACGAAAGTGAACCTACTGTTGACGGGCAACGAACTGATGAATGGTGATGTTATTGATACCAATTCAGTAATGTTTGCCGAGCAGCTAAATAACATTGGCTTAAGTATTAACAAAAAAGTAACCATTGCCGATGATTTAGAACTTTTGCGTTCAGAAATAGTTCAACTCAGTCAAACTACAGATTTACTGCTCATTAATGGTGGTCTAGGTCCTACTGTCGATGACCTGACGTCACAAGCTCTCGCCCTAGCTTGTGGTGTTAACTTGCAGCTTGAGCCTCTCGCGCATTTGCACCTTAAACAATGGGCCGAGCGACGAAAAACACAACTCAATCAACCTAATTTAAAACAAGCCTACCTGCCTCAAGGCTGTAACATTGTCGCTAATGCGACAGGCTCCGCAGTGGGTATTAGCATCAAACTAGGTCAGTGCCTTATCATTTGCACGCCAGGAGTGCCAAGTGAATTAGCTGATATGCTAAAAGATGAAATAATTCCGAGTCTACAACAAATATTTACCACGGCAAATCAAGGTAACATTTATCGTTTACAAACCTTTGGGCTTGGTGAATCAACCTTGCAGGCTCTCATTAATGAACAGCTGCCCGATTGGCCAAATGAAATTGCTATTGGCTTTAGGGCTGCAATGCCATTACTTGAAGTGAAATTAACGCCCATGTGCAACAAAGGCAATAAAATATTCTCCATCTGGCAAGATAAACTCAGCCAGTTATTAGGTGATCATATCCTCGCCACTGGGCAAAGTAATAAAATAACCATCGCTGAGTATCTGGTGCCATTACTGATTAAGTCTAAACAAAGCATCACTGTTGCAGAATCTTGTACGGGCGGTTTGATCGCTAGCCAACTAACGGCTATTTCGGGCGCATCTGCAATCTTTGAAGCCGGCTTTGTTACTTACTCCAATCAAATGAAAAGTACAATGCTAGCTGTACCTAGCGAAACCATAGAGAATCATGGCGCGGTTAGTGAAGCAACAGTGTTAGCGATGGCCAAAGGCGCTTTAATAAAGTCTAATGCAGATTATGCCATTGCAGTTTCCGGCATAGCAGGACCAAATGGTGGCACTAAAGATAAGCCTATAGGCTCTGTATGGATAGCGTGGGGCAATAAAAAGACTTTACAGGCAAAATATTATTGTATCCCCATCGCAAGGCAACATTTTCAGCAAGTGGTCGCGGCTCGAAGCTTAGATTTAATTCGTAGAATGTTAATAAAGAGTAAAGAATGCCCAAACTACAACCGAGTTAATTAATTTCATTGCAATATTAACGTAAACAAGTCGGTTTTTAGATTGCTTAGTTATTCAAATCTTTATATATTTAAAAGTAATTAAAGGCAATTAAACGTTATAATTAAAAGTAGCAAGCAACTGAATATCAAAAGGAGAACGCTTTGAACGAAAAAAACTTTATAACTAGTGGTCGCAATACCATCATCCATAAAAACAAAAAGATTGATCTACTCGTGGTTAATGGTGCTCACCCTGTTGCTATTGTCACTCATGCTGGTATAGGTATCTATACAGGGGTCATACCCAAAAAACGTGCTGAGGCAAAGAAAGCCTATCAAGAAGTTGTTGATGTCAGCGCCGTTGAAGTATTTGGTGAAGAAAAGACCCTAGTGTTTGTTCAAGCCTTAGATAATAAAGAATATAAGCTTGATTTTTCAAAAGTAGGCACAACAAATTTTATCAAAGTTCATCAAGAAAGTTATATATAGATAAATAATGAACTTGGTAAAATAATGGGGTTATAGCGTGTGAGTAAGGTAAGTTTAGTAAGTAATGATAAAAATAATATTGATCTCGTGCTGTCGCCAATAAAAACACAAACAGTGTTAACGGAAGCCGATATTAACGAACTAATTGACAACTCTGAATACAGTAATTTATATGTTGATAATGGTAATATCAAAAATGCCATAGCAGAACTAAATAGTGTTTTAAAACCCTTACAAGAAAACCAACCTGGGCGCGAAATAAAATACCAAGTACTAGAGCGTCGAGATGCAAAAATTTCAATCTCAATTGAGAAGGACAACATGTCCGCTTCGGCTGAAATTTCAACAGCATTAGGTGGTCAACATATGAGCGCAAAGGCAATACTTAATGCTGCTCAAGCTGCTAATGTTTGCAAGGGTTTTAGTAAAGAACAATTGATAAAACTTGCTAAACAAGCAGCAAAAGAACCTGCGGGTTCAATTGTTAAGGGTGAAATAGCCCAAGGAAAGTTGCCCATCGATGGCAAAGATTCTCGTATAAAGCTCCTAGTAGAGAGTGCTCAGGATAGAATTTTAAAACCTAAGAAACGTGAAGATGGCAGTGTCGACATGCGCGATTTAGGCGATATTATTTGTGTAAAAGTAGGTGAACCACTCGCTAAAAAAATCCCGCTTACTGACGGCATTCAAGGCTATACAGTCACGGGAGATATATTAGAGCCAACACCAGGTGAAGATATAGATATATTTGTCGGAGAAGGTACCTGCTTAAGCCCGAAAAACAATAGTATTTTAGTTTCCACCAAAGTTGGCTTACCTCGTATTGTTGAAAATGGCATGGAAGTCGACAGTATTTACCAAATTAAAAATGTTGATGTCGGTACTGGCCACGTTAAATTTGAAGGCAGTGTTATTATCGATGGCGACGTTTGTGAAGGCATGAAAGTCTTTGCCACAGGCGACATTTCAATTGGCGGTTTTGTTGAATCGGCAACCTTAGATGCTGGCGGCGATATCACCATAGGTACTGGCATTATTGGCAAAAAGCAAGAGGTCGAAGGCTTCGACGTTTCTGAAATTAACATGAGCGTTAACATTAAAGCTGGTGGTAAGATTTTCGCCAAGTATAGTCAATATGCTCAGATCAGCTGTGACTCATTACGAATTGAAAACCAAATGATGCACAACATTATAAACGTTGCAAAAACCTTGTGGGTAGGTAGTGAAGCAAAAGCCAATGGTAAACTCATCGCCGGTCATATACGTGCTGGTGAATTTGTCCGTGCCGGCACAGTAGGTGCAACCGCAGGTAGCATGACAATCATTACCTTTGAAGATAAAGTGAATGACTACCTCAAGCAAATCGCTAACATTGATGCAGCAATAAAAATCGAGTCTGATAAATCCTCGGAGTTAAAACTTGCCGCGAATAAGTTGAATAAGCTAGCTAAAGACAAAGCTAATCCTGAAATGCTAGCCAAAGTGATGTCTACTTATCAGCATCATGCAAAAAACATGGGTAAATTTCTCCTTGAAAAAGAATCACTTGAAGAAAAACTGCAAAAATATATGGCTAGTGTCTATGTAGAAGCAAACGAAAAAGTTTATCATGGCGTACAAGTATCCGTTGGTGAGTTTCATGACAGAAGCCGTCGAGAATATGGGCCAAGTCGTTTTATTTACAAAGAACGAAAGATTCATATAGATCCGATTATTTCGACATAACCTTCCCGCTAAAACCCTGATTACAATATGGAATATTACTATGGTATTCATTGCCCGCAGCCTATTAGTTACCTGTTTGTCTGTTGGTGCAGTGAATGCTCAACAATGTGATATAAATTTCAATTATGGCGTGATCATTGATCCTGCTCATGTACGCATTGTTAGCGATGGTCAAACCTACGTACAAATAAATGGCCCACATCAACTTTTTGTTAATGGCCGTGAAGTTGCCTTAAGTAATGAGCAACAAAATCAGTTAAGCGAATATGTCTCCGGTATTAGAAAGCAAGTGCCGGCTATTGTTTCGATTGCCATAGAAGGTGTGGAACTTGGTCTTAAAGCGGTCAATAAGGTCATTAGTGGTTTAACCGGCGAGAACAGTGCATCACACCAACAGTTTCAAGAAAAATTTGATGAAATGAAGTGGCGCCTGCGCGCACGCTTTAACCATAGCGATGAAAGTTATTATATTGCGCCACAAGATTTTGACGATTTTGATGAAATTTTTGCTGGTGAGTTTGAAAAAGAAATTGAAACCATAGTCTCCGACTCTGTTGGCACCATCCTGCTGGCTGTAGGAGAGGCAATGACTCACCGTGAGGAGCAAAGCTCTGAGCAAAGAGTTGAGACCTTCGACCAGCGCATTGAAACTATGGCAGATGATATAAAGTTTGATATCAGTAACCAAGCAAATGCTTTAGAATTAAAGGCAGCAAATATCTGTACAAGCTTAGTAAAACTTAATGACATTGAAAACAAGCTACAATTGGACATTCCCGCTTTAGCAGAATTTAACTTAATAGAAACAAATTAACCTATCTATTTATGAATAGGTCACATCGCACTTCTTGCAACTACATATGACGCCGCAAAAAAATACCGAAATACTATTTCCCCCCAAGATGTGATAAAAATAGTGCGCGTCAAAAGCCTAAGACATAACGGTCACTTTTACGAAAAGCAAATGCATTTTTCTACCTTAATTGTTAGTAAAAATCGCCTCAGGTTATTATTATCTAATATCAATGACGCTTAAAAAAACACTGCTGATTATCCTGTTATTAAACTCGCTGACTATCTAATAAAGTAGAAAAATCCAAGATAGTTACAAAAAACCTACTGATAATTATGGTTCGCTAGATTTACTTATACCATTAATTTCACTAAATTATTGCTCACATATACTGGCTAAAATACGCCATGACTTCGTAAGTTCATAGTTGTATGGGCTTAGGATTTATCTGGCAGCAAAAAGCTGTGCTCTCAATTCCAATAGCTAGCTATTGCTGAACCGAGCGCTTTGCGCTAATGTATTTTCCCTATGCACAACAAGATCATAAACTTAATGAAATGGGCATTAATTACTAGCTAGAACCAACATCATTTATCGCGCTGATTGTTATCCCAAGTAAAGCCAGCCTTTAAAAATCACCACGTTAAACTTTAATATACAACTATAACTATTGTTAAATTATTAAATTATGAATACTATTAACTAGTTATATTCACAGGAAGTAAAGGAAGAAATCAGATATGGATTGGTTAAGTGAAGAACCGAATTTATCACCTACTTTAGCAACAACGACTTGGAAAGTCCTTATTGTTGATGATGATGATGAAGTGCACAAAGTCACTCAGTTATGTTTGTTAGATTTCTCTTTTGAAGAGAAAGGCATCGAATTTATTAACGCATACTCAGGTGATGAGGCTAAAAAAATATTAAGTGAACGTAATGATATTGCATTAGTGTTACTTGATGTGGTTATGGAGTCCGATGATTCCGGCTTAAAAGTCTCAAAATATATTCGCAACGAACTAGAGAATCACTTCACCCGTGTTGTTCTTCGTACTGGACAGCCAGGTTTTGCCCCAATCAATGATGTTATGCAAGATTATGACATTGACGGATACTTAGCCAAAACTGAAATTACCAAGCACAAATTAAATCACACATGTTATATCGCACTTCGCTCTTATCGAGATTTAACTCGTATTCAAAAATATCAAAAAGGTTTAGAAGCGGTGATCAATGCGATAGCTAATTTAACTCAAATTGATGAGGTTTTAGATTTAGCTCAAGCGGTTATCACTCAACTAGCTTCTGTGCTTAACGCCGAACAAGCAGAGTTTGTTATTCAAAACACCGATATATTTACCCTCACAAAAAATGGTAGCGACACCTGGCGAATTATCATTGATGCCGAAAAATCTGTCATGCTAAATAAAAATGATAAACTTGATAAGCCTTACCAATACATAGAGTTAACTAATAAAGCCCTAAGCACAAAACACAACCTTTATGAACCACCTCATTATCTTAATTACTATCAATCTAAACGCGGTACAGAAACCATCTTTTTATTGAAAACTGAGCAAAAACTCACAAAAAACAGTAAAAAATTATTACATGCGTTCTCTGTCCAAGTAGTTCTAACATTAGAAAATTTGCTATTAAATAAGTAAATTGGTAGGTGTAATTATGCAAATTTTTGACCAAAATTTAACTCACATTATTAAAAGCTTAAAGTCTAGCTATGGCATTGAGTTTTTTAATAGCTTAACGCTTCAGTTGCACCAATTAATCGGTGCTGATTATACCTTTATCGCTAAAATAGATAAGCAAAGGTATATCTCACAAACAATCAGTCTAGTCGCAAAAGGTGATATTGCAGAGAACTTTGAATACTCACTTAACGATACTCCTTGTGCCAATGTCAGTGACGACTCTATTTGTATTTATCCTGAAAAAATTTACCAGTTATATCCAAGTGACCAATTACTTATTGATATGAAAATAGAAGGTTATTTAGGTGCGCCTCTACATGATTCAAATGGCGAAGTTATTGGTCTCGTTGTCGCTTTATATGAAAATATCATAACCAATAGTAACGATGTGGTTGCGCTATTTGAGCTTTTTTCTGGCCGTATTTCAGCGGAAATGGAGCGCGAAGACAAAGAAAAGCAATTGACACAATTAAACCAGCTACTTGAAAAAAAAGTAAATGAAAGAACCACAGAACTATCTAGTGCTATCGATAGCTTACGCTTTGCTCAAAATAAATTAATAGAACAAGAAAAAATGGCATCACTGGGTAACTTAGTTGCAGGCGTTGCTCACGAGATCAATACTCCACTTGGTGTTGCCGTATTGTGTAGTTCAAATATTGAAGATGCATTAAAGAAACTAAATGCAAAAGTTGAAAATAACACCTTAACGAAGTCAGCATTAGAAAATTTAATTTCAACCCTTAACCAATCAGAACAATCACTAGCCTTTAATTTAACAAGAGCGGCAGATTTAGTCGATAACTTCAAAGAAATGGCGGTAAGTATTAATACCGATGATTTGATAAATATTAATATTTCTTCATGGTTAAACTCATTAGTCGGTAGTCTAAGACCTATGCTACACAAAAAAAATATAACCGTTGAATTATTACTCGCTGATAATACAGCAAACTTTACAACGTGCCCGGCCAAAATGTCACAGGTATTCACCAACATTATTTCAAACTCTTCAACACATGCCTTTGAAGTAAGTAGTGAGATGAGTGACCATAAAATCATGATTTCAGCAGAAATTTGTCACGATATATTATCGATAAAAATTAACGATAATGGCAAAGGAATGACTGATGCTATTAGAAAGAAAATATTTGAACCATTTTACACCACAAACCGCGGTAAAGGTGGTACAGGTTTAGGTTTAAGTATTGTCCATAATATTGTTACAAATAGTTTAAACGGTGAACTAGATGTTGAATCGACAGTAGGAAAAGGCACTTGTTTTAACTTGGAGTTTCCGTCACTAAGGTAACAGCTAGCATCTTTTGTCTCTTGATGGTAGCCGCGATATACGTACGTGCTGAACAAAAAAACCTGCAACTGCAGGTTTTTTAATAAACGTTATTGTTAATAATATTACATGTTAGGGTAATTAGGGCCGCCGGTGCCCTCTGGTGTTACCCAAGTAATATTTTGGCTTGGATCTTTTATGTCACAAGTTTTACAGTGCACACAGTTTTGTGCATTGATGACGAATTTATCACCCTCTGGAGTACTTTCCACTTCATATACGCCAGCAGGACAGTATCGTTGAGCAGGCTCGGCATATTTAACTAAATTGACATTAATTGGAATGCTGCTATCAGCCAGTTTCAAATGGCAAGGTTGCTCTTCTTCATGATTGGTGTTTGATAAAAATACTGATGACAGTTTATCAAAACTTAATTTATTATCAGGTTTTGGATAATTAATCACCGGCGCATCTTTAGCCAGCTTTAATTGCTCATGATCTAAGCTTTCATCTTTAAAGTTAAACGGCAATTTACCGCCAAAGAAGTTTTGATCTATGGTGTTATAAGCACCGCCTAAAAAGGTACCAAACTTATGCATGGCTGGGCCAAAATTGCGGGTATTATAGAGTTCTTCATATAACCAAGAATTTTGGTATTTCTCAGTGAAGCTTGTTAGGTCTTTACCACCTTCATCACCAGTAGTAAGGGCCTCAAAAATAGCCTCCGCCGCTAACATGCCGGACTTCATCGCGGTATGATTACCTTTAATTTTAGCAAAGTTAATCGTACCGGCATCACAACCGACTAATACCGCACCTGGCATAGTCATTTTAGGTAGTGAATTAAAGCCGCCTTTGGCCATAGCTCTAGCGCCATACGATACCCGCTTACCGCCTTCAAGATATTGTGCGATTTTCGGGTGATGTTTATAGCGTTGAAATTCGTCAAATGGACTCAAGTGCGGGTTGCTATAATTTAAATCAACGATTAAACCGACAAATACTTGATTATTTTCGGCGTGATACAAATAACCACCACCGTTAGTATCTTTTTCTAATGGCCAACCAGCAGAATGTACCACTAAGCCTTCTTGATGCTTTTCAGGCTCTATATCCCAGATTTCTTTAAAACCTAAACCGTAATGTTGCGGCGATTTATCAGCATCTAAAGCAAATTTAGCGATAAGCTCTTTACCTAAATGGCCACGACAACCTTCAGCAAAAACGGTATATTTTGCTTTTAATTCCATACCAGGCATAAAGGAATCTTTCGGATTACCCTCTTTGTCGAGTCCCATATCGCCGGTAATAACACCACCAACACTACCATCTTCATTATAAATAATTTCTTGAGCGGGAAAGCCTGGAAAGATTTCCACGCCTAATTGTTCTGCTTGCTCGGCAAGCCAACGACAAACATTACCCATACTAACAATATAGTTATTTTCATTATGCATGGTTTTAGGCACACTAAAACCTGGTAATTTAACCGCGCTATTTTCGCCATTAAACAAATATATATCATCACCAGTTACCGCGGTATTTAAAGGCGCGCCCTTTTCTTTCCAGTCAGGAAATAACTCATTTAGTGCTCTTGGCTCAAAAACTGCTCCTGACAAAATATGAGCACCTACTTCCGAGCCTTTTTCAACGACACAGACCATCAGCTCTTGGTCTTTTTCTTGTGCTAGTTTCATTAGTTGACAAGCAGTTGACAGGCCTGCAGGACCGGCACCAACAATTACAACGTCAAATTCCATTGATTCGCGTTCCATAACATCTCCCATCATTCAATTTTCTTATAAAAAAATAAAACACTCGTTTGATTTTCAAACACCTGTTTGATAACATCAAACATTATAGATATTTTCGTGTTAAATACTATCCTGTATTGCACTTTTTCCCGATAATATTTATTTAAGCGCAATTTGAGTGACGATATCCGTAGAAGACGTTGACCTAAACACCATCTACAAGTAGTCTTTCACTCCATTATTATAATTATAGCGTTAAGCTGAATTTGATTTAGCTTATCCAACATTACCTACAACAAGCACAACCAGAGGCTACGATGAAAGTATTAGTACCCATCAAACGCGTTATTGACTATAACGTAAAAGTACGTGTTAAAGCAGACAATTCCAATGTCGATCTTGCTAATGTAAAAATGGCAATCAACCCATTTTGTGAAATCGCTGTTGAAGAAGCGGTTCGTTTAAAGGAAGCAGGCGTAGCTACTGAAGTTATCGCGGTTTCTATTGGTGATAAGTCATGTCAAGAACAACTACGTACCGCGCTTGCATTAGGTGCTGATCGTGCCATTCAAATCGATACGGATCAAAACTTAGATTCAATCAACGTAGCTAAATTATTACAAAAAATAGTTGAAGAAGAACAACCACAATTGGTTATTCTTGGTAAACAAGCTATCGACAGCGACAACAATCAAACTGGCCAAATGCTTGCCGCCCTAACCGGCATGGCACAAGGCACATTTGCCTCGGTTGTGAAAGTTGAAGGTGATAAAGTAAATGTAACTCGTGAAGTTGACGGTGGACTACAAACGCTATCATTAAATTTACCAGCTATTGTAACAACCGACTTACGTTTAAATGAACCACGTTATGCGTCATTACCCAATATTATGAAAGCAAAGCGTAAACCATTAGATGTTAAGTCTGCAGCAGATTTTGGTATCGATTTAACAGCACGTACTAATTTAATTAAAGTAACACCTCCTGCTGAACGTCAAGCGGGCATTATCGTTGAAAGCGTAGATGAATTAGTAGAAAAATTAAAAAATGAAGCGAAGGTGATCTCATGAGCATTTTAGTATTTGCCGAACACGATAATAGCCAATTAAAAGCCGACACATTAAAAACTGTTGCCGCAGCACAAGCCATTGGTGGAGACATTCATCTTTTAGTTGCCGGTCATAACTGTCAAGCCGTTGTTGATGCTGCAAGCAAAGTTAATGGTGTATCAAAAGTACTTGTTGCTGACAACGCTGCCTATGAACATCAATTAGCAGAAAACATTTCACTGCTAGTTACTGAACTAGCAGCAGATTATAGCCACATTATCGCCACGGCGTTAACCACTGGCAAAAACTTTATGCCTCGCGTTGCGGCATTATTAGATGTTGCACAAATTTCAGATATTATTGCCGTAGCAAGTAGCGATACCTTTGTTCGTCCTATTTACGCAGGGAATGCGATCGCCACCGTACAAAGTTTAGATAACACAAAAGTCATTACCGTTCGCCCTACTGGATTTGACGCGGTAGCAACTGATGGTAATGCCGAAGTTGTTGCTGTTGATAAAGTGACTGATGCCGGTATTTCAAGCCATGTAAGTGATGAGCTTTCGGTCTCAGAACGCCCTGATTTAGGTGCGGCAAGTGTCGTTATCTCAGGTGGTCGTGGTATGCAAAACGGCGATAACTTCAAACTTCTAGATGGTATTGCTGATAAACTAGGCGCTGCCATTGGTGCATCTCGTGCCGCTGTAGATGCAGGCTTTGTACCAAACGACATGCAAGTAGGTCAAACCGGCAAAATTGTTGCCCCTGACTTATATATTGCGGTAGGTATTTCGGGTGCAATTCAGCATTTAGCGGGTATGAAAGACTCTAAAGTTATTGTTGCAATTAACAAAGATGCCGAAGCGCCAATTTTCCAAGTAGCAGATTACGGTTTAGTAGCAGATTTATTTGACGCCTTACCTGAATTAGAAAGTAAGCTTTAAGCTCACTTTTTACTCTGAAAAAATCATGTATAATAAAACCACTCTTGCAGTGGTTTTATTTTATCTAAATTTTATAAGTATATATGAAAAAAACGTTTTCCAGCCTTAGCGACTTAGCCAGCGCCTTTGGTAAAAGTCTCGATGAAACAACCATTAAGCCAAATAATGCCGATCAATCTTTGGTATATTCAACAGCTGAAGGTAAAATAACACCAACTCAAAGCGCTGCCGTTACTACTCCTTCTGACGGTTATGCCAAAGTGCGCCGTGAAACTAAAGGCAGAAAAGGCAAAGGTGTGGTCACTATTACTGGTTTAGGTCTAGATAACAAAGCCTTAAAAGAGCTGGCGAAAAAACTTAAGAAAACCTGTGGCACTGGCGGCAGCGTAATTGGCGAAGTAATAGAAGTTCAAGGCGACAAACGCGAAGAAATAAAAACCGTACTTGAAAAAATCGGCTTTAAAGTCAAGTTTATTGGTGGCTAGTCCCCTATTAGCAGTATAACTATTGAGTAATATTATGAATCCAAATGAGCTATCATTACTCGTTGTTGAACCATCTGATACGCAACGAAAAATAATAATTAAAGAATTAAAGCAACAAGGTATTACCCAAGTAGCTGAAGCTAAAAGCATTACCGAAGCTTACGAAAGTGCTAAAAGACATCCGCGTGATCTCATTACCAGTGCTATGCATTTTACCGACGGTAGCGCGATAGAGTTACTGCAAAAGATAAGAAACACCCCTGCCATTGCTGACACCCCGTTCATGTTAGTTTCAAGTGAACATCGTCGTGAACACTTAGAAGAATTCAAACAATCAGGGGTAATCGCACTTTTGCCGAAGCCCTTTACTTCCGCGCATTTAGCAACGGCAATTGACACCACTATCGATCTATTATCAACCGATGAGCTAGAGCTAGATTACTTCGATGTTCATGAAGTTAGGGTATTACTGGTTGATGATAGTCGACTAGCCAGAAACCATATTAAACGCGTTCTTAATAACTTAGGCTTATTAAAAATAACCGAAGCTGTTGATGGCAGCAAGGCCATTGCGTTATTAAAAGAAAATATGTTTGATCTGGTTGTTACCGACTACAATATGCCAGAAATTAATGGCAAAGAGCTAACCCAATATATTCGCAGCCAAAGCAAGCAATCACATCTCCCCATACTTATGGTTACCAGTGAAAGTAATGACACCCACTTAGCTAATATACTGACAGAAGGTGTTACCGCCATGTGTGATAAACCCTTTGAGCCGGAAAATGTTAAAAAAATTCTTTATAAAATTTTAGAAGATTAACTCACAATTACTGCAAGCTTAATTGGTATTAGCTGTTAATGTTAATGCCAAATTGCCGCAACTTCATGGCAATTTTGTTATGGGATACTTTTAAACGCTCAGCTAATTTTCGTGTCGTTGGATATTGAGGATATAAGCTGGTAATCAATTGTTTTTCAAAGCTTGCCTGTGCGCTTGCCCAATCTACCACCTCACTCTCTTCGCTAATTTCTACAGTACTTTTAGCTTCATTGTGCTTAAATTGCGCTAAGGCAACACTAATATCTTGCGCAGAAATATCACCTTGCTCATTCAGTGCCACGGCTCTAAACAGCACACTTTGCAATTCTCTAATATTACCAGGCCAATGATAAGAAGAAAGTAAGTCCAAGGCACTCTCGTCGATAGTGGTTTGTGGCAAGTTCATTTTATTGGCAGCTATAACAACAAAATGGTGAGCAATTAAGGCAATATCTTCAACTCGTTCGCGTAGTGGTGGCGAATTTAGATTGAGTACGTTTAAACGATAATATAAATCTTCTCTAAACTTTTGTTTATTTAGCATTGCTAGCAAGTCTTGATGAGTCGCACTTAGCACTCTAACGTTAGCATGTAATTCTTTAGTACCACCTAATCTGCGGAATTTAAAATCCTGCAAAAACCTTAATAACTTCGACTGTAAATAGGGAGACATCTCGGCAATTTCATCTAAAAATAATGTCCCGCCTTCCGCTAATTCTAGTAAGCCCGGTTTACCGCCCTTTTGAGCACCAGTAAAAGCGCCATTTGCATAGCCAAAAAGCTCACTTTCAAGTAAATGTTCCGGTAAAGCTGCGCAATTTAGCGCTAAAAATGGTGCTTGTTGCCGACTACTCGCCGTATGTAGGGCCCTGGCAATCAGCTCCTTACCCGTACCTGTTTCACCGTTAATTAATACCGGCAACGCCAATTCTGCAAAGCGAGCGATTTGCTCTTTTAGTAATTTAATGCCGGCAGATTGGCCAATAATATTTTCAATACCCTGCTCATCTCGGGTTTGTAATATTGATATTTGTCGGCCTAGACTACTAATAGATTTCAACGATATAACCGCACCAGAGCTATTTTCTTGCTCGCTAATCGGGCTAATTTCAGCAATATAACCTTGCCCTGCAATATCAACATTTTGTGAACTGGTTTTATCCAATAAAGGCAAGGTTATCTCAATATCAAGCAGACTACTGATGCTAGCCCCTTTCAACTGCTCTACAGCAATTGGCGCAACGCCCTTGTGACGTTGATGATTGACTAACAACTTTTCACTCGCTCGGTTAAGTGCCATCACGCGAGCGTTAACATCAATATCGATAATCGCATCAGGTAAACGATTCACTAATGCTCTTAAGTGCCGCTCCCGACTTTCCGATGGTAATAAATCAATTTTACTACAGTGATTCACGCCGGAAACCTTCATTAATGCTTGCTCTACATTCTCGAAGCTAATAGCTATTTCTGCTAAATGCACAAAGATAAATTGTGAGCTAACTTCCATCGATTGAATGTCGAGAGCTAAGCTAGTAAGGGCAGTCAATATTTCTTGGCTTATACCCATTCGGTCTTCAGACTTTATTTCTATTCGCACCTAAATTCCTTGTTAACACAACATACATTTAAACATGTAATATTAATAGTACACAGTAATAAAAATAGTACAAGTGCGGAGGTAACCAACGAAGCTATATAAACAAAGGCCAAACTAAATACGATAATGAACTGCTTATATCAACCAAACCCTCCATGTAATAATAAAATTACAAACCCATTACTTCCTCCTGTTCCATAACAAGTTAAGTCATTGATATATAAGCGATTAAATTAGTGGCAGTATAGTTGCATTGGTTATATTAATAAGCAAGTAACAACAATAATATTTCCCTAATATAAAAGGTATCCCATGTCAGAAAGTAAAAACATTGAAACACAAGCAATTCATGCTGGACGTATTAATGACGAACAATTTGGCTCTCTAGCCACGCCACTTTATCAAACATCTACTTTTATTTTTGACAATGCCCAGCAAGGTGCTGACAGGTTTGCGGGCGAAGCCGAAGGCTATATCTATAGCCGTTTAGGTAACCCAACCACGCGACAATTAGAAATGCGTGTAGCCGCAATGGAAGGTATGGAAGACGCTGCAGCTACCGCAACAGGCATGGGGGCAGTGTCCGGTGCATTACTGGCAAACTTATCATCGGGTGACCATTTAATTTCTTCAAAAGCTGTTTATGGCTGCTCTTTTGCGTTAATGAGTCACCAACTGACACGTTGGGGCATTGAAGTTAGCTTTGTTGATATGGAAAATCCGGCTGAGATTGAGGCAGCAATAAAGCCAAATACAAAAGTCATCTTTTTAGAAACGCCGGTAAACCCGAATCTAGCGGTATACGATTTGTCGGTGATTGGTAAAATCGCCCAGCAGCACAAAATAATTTCTATCGTCGACAATACCTTTTTAACACCGGTATTACAGCAACCTAAGCAATATGGTATCGACATTGTTGTGCATAGTGCGACCAAGTATTTAAACGGCCATGGTGACGTGGTTGCCGGTATTATTTGTGGTAGCAGTGACATGATTCACCATATCAAAATGACAGTATTAAAGGATATCGGTGCTACCATCAGCCCACATGATGCTTGGTTGATCATGCGCGGCCTGAAAACTTTACCGATCCGCATGGAGCGTCATTGTAGTAACGCTCAAAAAATTGCCGAGTTTTTAGAAAGTCACCAGAAAGTATCGCAAGTATACTACCCAGGGTTAACAAGCCACGCAGGCAATAAGTTTATTGGCAAGCAAATGAAGGCAGCAGGTGGGGTAATTGCGTTTGAAATCGCTAGTGATTTAGCCGGTGGTGGCGACTTTATTAACCGGATGCAATTATTTTCTATTGCGGTAAGTTTAGGTGATGCTGAGTCGTTAATTCAACACCCCGCGTCGATGACACATTCCCCCTATACGCAAGACGAACGATTAGAGGCAGGGATCAGCGATAGCTTGATTAGAATATCGGTCGGTCTTGAAAATGTCGATGACTTAATCGCTGACTTAAGCCAATCTCTAGCTATGATAAAGTAGCAATTGATAACAAAATTAGCCTTGATTAAGAAACTTAAACAAGGCTAATTACAAATAGCTTTTTCACTGATAGCTGACAGCTTGAAACTTAAAGCTGCTAACTTTATCTGTCCTTTGACAATATCGCAGCAAGCTTTGGCAAAATACGATTTTTTATAGCGGCTAACGCTTCATCGCTATAAGGTGTTAGCGCTTGCTGACCCCAAATTGGCTTTGGCCAACAAGGATCATTTTTATAACGTACAACATGATGTAAATGTAATTGAGGGACGACATTACCTAAAGCTGCAACATTCATTTTATCACCATTAAACTCTTGCATCAGTACTTCACTTAACATACTCGACTCATTTAGCAGTTGCTGCTGTTGCTGCCAATCCAGTTGATAAATATCTTCGACACCTACAACTTTTGGCACCAAAATAAACCATGGAAAAGCACTGTCATTACACAGTAGTAACTGGCACAGCGGCAAGTCAGTGATCACAAAACAGTCGTTAGCCAATTGTCGGTGTAATTGAAATTGTTCTCTCATATAGCTACTTAGTCCTCTATTAATATTAACGTTTATTGCGGCGACCTCGACCTCTAGCCAATTTTTTTGCTTCTCTGGCTGCTATTTTTTCCGCTTCCATTTTGTCAAAATGTATCACCTCAGCTAGCACCATCTCTGGTGTTTCAAAGCTGATAGCGCCAAGTGTTTTATCACGAATTTCATTGATCAATATCTCAGAAGCTTTGTGAAAGTCAATATGGCCACCACTTTTTACACAACCGCGACGTTTACCTATCGCCTCAATCAACTCGACTTCTTGCTCAGGTAGTTCATCTAGTTTATAGCGCTCTTTTAGCCGTTCAGGGTAAGCTTCTAACAAGTATTCTGCCGCAAAGCAGGCGATTTCCTCGTGATCAAAAGCTGTATCTTTAACTGCGCTGGTAATCGCTAATCGATAACCACTATTTTCATTAACTATCTTAGGCCAAAGCATACCTGGAGTGTCATATAAATATAAACCATCATCTAAGCGAATTCTTTGCTGGCCTTTAGTTACTGCCGGTTCATTACCTACTTTTGCTTTGGCTTTGCCGACTAGGGTATTTAATAAGGTCGACTTGCCAACATTAGGAATACCCATGATAACGGCATTGATTTGCTTACCCGCTTGATCTTTATTGGCGGCTAATTTACGAATTAAATTTGGAATAGTCTTGGCAACAGACGGTAATTCTGTCGTTAGCGCAATCGCTTTAACGTTATGCTGAGATTCTAAATAGCTAAGCCATAATTCAGTAATTTTAGGATCCGCTAAATCAGCTTTGTTTAAAATTTTAATTAACGGCTTATCACCTCGAATTTCAGTGATCATTGGGTTTTCGCTACTAAAGGGTAAACGAGCATCACACACTTCAATCACCACATCAATTTGCGGTAAAATTTCTTTAATCTCTCTTTGGGCTTTATGCATATGCCCAGGGAACCACTGTATACCAGATCTACTCATTGAATATTTTAACCTTGAATCTAATCCCTATGTAATTAGGGCTATATTGAGTATTTAGTAACTTATTCAACTAAATACCACTACCGCGATATAGTTTACACCATAAACTGATAATTGTTTTTGTTAAACACTGAAGTTAGCTCAATAGCAAAATGAGAAACCCTGAACAGAAATGCACAAAAATTCACTTTAAACGCATAACAAGTCAAAATATTTATTATAAAAAGAGCGATTACGATTAAAATAGATTTACATTGCTCTGTGTTTTTTCATAATATGTAGCAATAAATTAAGCATTTCATCAGTAAAAACGGTAATTTAGTTATTCATAGTACAAATTACCTACTTCCTATACGAAATGATTAAGCCTATCTTTGCTTAAAAAGCCTATTCTTAAGGATTAAATATATATGTCGTACATTCATAAGACCATTTCGGATTTAAAAAACTCTAGTCCCGCACAAGCCGAGTTTTATCAAGCCGTTGAAGAGGTTTTAGATTCGTTAGCGCCGATATTAGAGAGCAATAAACTATATCAACAACAAGCTATTATTCAACGCCTTGTTGAGCCTGAGCGACAAATTATGTTCCGCGTACCTTGGATGGATGATCAAGGAAATATTCAAGTAAATAAAGGCTATCGCATCGAGTTTAATTCTGCCTTAGGCCCTTATAAAGGTGGTTTAAGATTCCACCCCAGTGTTAATGCCAGTATTATTAAGTTTTTAGGCTTTGAGCAAATATTCAAAAATGCCTTAACTGGCTTACCCATTGGTGGCGGTAAAGGCGGCTCTAACTTTGATCCCAAAGGTAAGTCTGATAGTGAAATCATGCGTTTCTGTCAATCCTTTATGTCTGAACTATATCGCCATATAGGTCCAACTACCGATGTTCCAGCTGGTGATATCGGCGTTGGAGCTCGTGAAATTGGCTACTTATTTGGTCAATATAAAAGGTTAACTGGTCGATATGAAGGTGTGTTAACTGGCAAAAGTTTATTATGGGGCGGTTCATTAGTTCGTAAAGAAGCTACAGGTTACGGTGTGGTTTATTTTGCCAGTAATATGTTAGCGGTAAAACAAGATAGCCTAAAGCACAAACGTTGTTTAGTTTCAGGTTCAGGTAATGTTGCTATTTATGCCATAGAAAAACTTTACCAGCTTGGTGCAACACCTATTACTTGTAGTGATTCCACAGGTACTATCTACCATCAAGCCGGTATAGATTTAACCTTACTAAAACAGTTAAAAGAGCAATCAAGAGTTGGTCTTATAGCCTATTTAGACTTCTATAATGAGGCGAAATTCATCCCAATTAGTGAGTATCCAAAAGATGGTCATGCCGTTTGGCGCTTCGAAGCTGATGCAGCATTTCCATGTGCTACGCAAAATGAATTATCTATAGCTGATGCGCAAGCATTGATAGCGAACGGCTGCCATCTGGTTAGTGAAGGGGCTAATATGCCATCAACACAAGAAGCAATAAATGCTTTTGTTGACGCAAAAATTTCTTATGGCCCTAGTAAGGCGGCTAATGCAGGCGGCGTTGCAACGAGTCAGTTAGAAATGGCGCAAAACTCAAGCATGCAAACCTGGTCATTTGAACAAGTTGATCAAAGACTACAGGAAATCATGAACAATATTTTTGCAACAGCCCATCAAACAGCTCAAGAGTTTGGCCAACCTGGCAATCTAGTATTAGGTGCGAATATCGCTGGCTTTAAACGCGTTGCAGATGCGATGCTAGAGCAAGGTGTCGTTTAAAAATAAAGTCATTCATCAAGCATTGCTCGTAAGCAATAATATAAAAGCTTTTTTAAGGCTGGGTAATGGAGTTAATTATTAAAAGCCATGAGCTAAGGCTAACCTGCTGTGCGGTATATCAAATAGATTAATCAAATTATTTGTTTGATATAATACAGTGCATTAGCGCCTTAAAGCGCTTAATTACAGGAAAGCATAGATGAAGCCAGAAAATAAAACCCTACTGTTATTCGATCTTGATGGTACTTTAGTTGATAGCGCCCCAGATCTTGCATCAGCGCTAAACCAGATGTTAAAAACGCTAGGCCTAAAGAGATTCCCGCAAGAGGTGATCCGCGCTTGGGTGGGAAATGGTGCGAAAACCTTAGTTGAACGTGCTTTACAGCACTCTTTAAAGCATAATCTACCTTCGAATGAGCCGTTTAGCGAAGCTAAAGTAAATCAAGCTTTGGCGATTTTTTTAAGCTATTACCAACGCAGCTTATGTGTTGAATCAGCCTTATATCCTGGCGTAAAAGAAACCTTATTAAGCTTAAAAGATCACGGTTATCGTTTAGCCGTTATCACCAATAAGCCCGAAGCCTTTATTGCACCCATTATGGCTAGCTTTGGCCTTAAAGGTGTATTCGAATTACAACTTGGTGGCGACAGTTTGATTGAGCGTAAGCCACACCCTTTACCACTGTTACATGCCGGTAAAAGATTAAACGTGGGAGTTGAAGAATGTCTAATGATAGGAGACTCTAAAAACGATATATTAGCGGCTAAGGCAGCCAATATGCAAAGTATCGGCGTCACCTATGGTTATAACTACGGTGAAGATATTAGTGTTTATCAACCTGATTGGTGCTTAGACACATTTGCTGAATTAATCCCACTACTCACCCGAAATAACGATATTCGCTAACGCTTCAGGATACTCGCGTTGACGGGCAAACATTATCGCTTTATCAGTCACCTCAGCTGCTGTACATTGCATAGTCACAGGAAAATAGTGACTATGTAAGTGCTTGCCAACTTGCGCTGAGCTGACTAAGCCAACATCTAATAAATTTTGTAAAATAACATCTGCTGCTGCCAACGCAGAAGAAGCTTTTACGATCTCGGTACGGGCATAATGCTTACCGTAAAAAGAAACATCTGCGGTGCGTAAACTTGCATCATCACCAGGAATTTGTTGTGCGCCAAACAGCGGTTTAGCCGCAACACTTGCTTGAGAAAAGTGAGTAAAATACTGGGCAAGATGCTCGATAGAGCCAAGCGTCCTATCGTTTACTAACTGTTTCGGCCACTGCTGAGCAAGCTTTTTAATAAATCGACTCGGCAATAGTGGCTGCGCGCTATACTCACCACTGGCCACTAAGCCTTTTTCAAATAAAGTAATGTCTGGGGTCATACCATGTAATTGGAAATAACCATTCGGATAAGGCGTTAATTGCGCCATACCATTAGGTGTACCACGTTCACCATAAAATACCACTTCTGGCCATAAGCCTTTACATTGTGGCCAATGCGCAACATAAGCTGCTTTAAATTCCACCATACGTTGGCGTTTAGCTTGCAGCATGTCATCGATCTCGCCACTCTTAAAGCCACAGGCATTGATCACATAATCAAAATCAGCCTGTTTTTCGCTATTATCATCATGCTTTTTATAATTTATTCGCCACTTACCATCGCTAGCCTGTTGTTGAATATCGACGACTTTGCTATTAAGTTTTAGGTGACAATGAGGTAATTTTTCACTCGCAAGCGTGGCTATAGCAGCCAAACGAAATGCCGACCATCCGTACTCTTGCACTAATAATACGGGAAATTTTAATTTGTCTAAATCGACTTGTTGAGCAAAAGCTACCATCCAATCTTCATTGGTTTTAGCCTCACTGGGTAATACTCTTTTGGCAAGTTGCTCTAAAGTATTGCGTTCAAATAACAGAAAATATTGCTCAGGATCACCCAGCACTTTATTATTGATATCGAGCTTTACAAGCTCAGCATAACGTTCACGCAGTTTCACTAAGCGAGGGAACAAATCAGCCACTTGACCTTGATCGGTTTTAGGTAAGGCTATAATCGTTGGTCGATAGTTTATGCTATGCGGAAAAACTTTCACCGTATCAATTGCTTGTTGTAATAACGAAAGGCATTGCTGATCAGTTATCTCTCGATATAAATTACCACCGGCATGTAAATGGCAAAAAGGAGGCCCATTAACTAGACTCCCACCTTGTTCTATTAAGGTAGTATCAATACCTAATTCAGCAAAACGCAAGGCAATAGTAGAACCCGCAACACCACCACCAATAATGGCAACTTTTGTCTCTGTACTTTTCGAAGGCTGTTGAGGTGATAAGGTGTTATTCATAGCGTTTACAATAAAGGACTTTCAATGACGTATTTTACTTCGTCATAGAGCATTTAAAAAGTTATTTTTGATGAGCTTTAAAGGAATAGCGTTAAGTTTCAAGCGGTCAGCTGTCAGTCACCATTGATACTGATAGCTGACCGCTAAATACTGACTATTTTTTCACAGACAGCAAAAAGCCCGTCACTTTCGTAACGGGCTTTTAACGTGCATGTTCCTACATGGATATAGGTTAGTAGAGTAATGCAGGAGATTACTGAGATGCACTAATGCCATGAGTGCATGGAGGCACAAGAACGGTCACTTCTGCTTCTCTATGCCCCTGTAGGGGCGAATTTATTCGCCTGGCCACAATCAGATAATAGCGCC
>Ga0209344_10000469_pt1 | contig 70356 bp, 67 predicted proteins | sample Cruoilmetagenom6_FD_187293 | JGI IMG/M metagenome (GOLD analysis project Ga0209344, IMG submission 187293) | Oil polluted marine microbial communities from Coal Oil Point, Santa Barbara, California, USA - Santa Barbara Oil Seep Sample 6 (SPAdes)... | ecosystem: Environmental > Aquatic > Marine... | reverse complement strand
GATGTAACAGGCTGTCGCCGTCATCCCGACGCCAAGGATCAGGCTGGTAATGGCCCCCATGATCAACAGCAGGTAAGGCGAGCCGCCGGCAATGAACAACAGGTCATTGACCAATGTGCCAGCCAGCCCTGTCATCGACAGGCCGCCAACAATCATGCCCACGGCTGCAAGGGTTGCTGTCAGCGTGGCGAACAGGCGTCCGAGGCTGTCGATAAAGGCGAGAACTTCAGCCTTGCCCCAACGGTCGGTCTTGGAGACAATCTGATTGATCACCAGCAGGACGACAGTGGCATAGAACGGAGCCAGGGATTCGCGCCGCAAGACCAGCAGCATGAAGGTCAAAAGCACAATCGCAAAGATATGATGCCAGCCTTCCCTCAAGGTTGTCTTCAGGTCTGGCAGATCTTCCGGCGGCAAACCCTTCAAGCCGTCGCGCGCCGCCCGTGCGTCGATCTGCACGAACAGGCCAAAGAAATAAAGGAAGGCGGGAATGGCGGCTGCAAGGGCGATGGCCGCATAGGGCACCTGCAGGAAATTAGCCATGACGAAGGCCGCAGCGCCCATGACCGGGGGCATCAGCACGCCGCCCGTTGAGGCGCATGTCTCGATGCCCGCGGCGGTGGTGCCTTTCATGCCGGCACGTCGCATGGCCGGAATGGTCATGACGCCGGTTGTCATCACATTGGTGACAACGCTGCCGCTCAAGGAGCCCATCAGGCCACTGGAGACAATGGCCACCTTGGCCGGGCCGCCGCGCACATGGCCGAGCAGGGCAAAGGCGAAATTGATGAAGAACCGCCCTGCCCCGGTATGCTCGAGCGCAGCACCGAAGATGATGAAGCCGAACACCAGATTGGCGAAGGCCTTGAGCGGTATGCCCAGAATGCTTTCAAGGCTCATCGCGTGATAGGCCGCCGCATAGCGGAAGGGCGATGAGAACGCCGAGATCGGCCCCGGCATCTTGTCGGCAAACAGCGGATAGAATGAGAAGAAGGCAACGATGGCGGCCAGAACCAGCCCCCCTGCCCGGCGGCCAGCCTCAATGACCAGAGCCCAAAGGATTGCGCCCATGACAACGGCCGTTGGCGGGGGCAGCATTTCCCAGCCGGTGACGGCAATATTATAGGCGTTATAGGCGAAATAACCGAGGCAGATCAGCGCCGTGACGGCGAGAACCCAGTCCAGCGCCGTGGGCTTTTTATCCGCATTCGCCTCGCGGCTGGGATAGACCAGAAAGCACATGGGGATAGCGAGGCCCAGCACCAGATAGAGATACTGGTTTTCCAGAATGGAAAAGTGGAAATTGGACGAGAAATTGAAGACCTGATTGGTGCCGAGCACCAAAAGGATGATCGTGGACACGCGGATAAAAAGGCGCGCGGTGGCACCGAGATCCCTGACGGGGACATTCTCCCCGTCAGAAATGTGTTTGGTCTGGTTGGTCATATTCCCTTACTCGAAATATACGGGCATATCAGCGGCACGAAGGGCATCGGCACGAACTTTCATCCAGTCCGCCTCAAAGCTGTCGCCGCTCTTGCCTTCCATCTGCTTCCAGGCACCGGCGAGGATTTCGCCCCGCTTGACCAGTGCGTCATTATGGGCCTGCAGGTCATCTGACCACACACCGGCTTCCTTGTAATACCGGATCGCGCCTTCATCATAGGGCACAACCCAATCAAACATCTGCTTGTCGGCGGCCCAGCCTGCGGTGCCGGCATCCGCCTGAGCGTAAACGCTGACCTGTTTGTCCAGCGCCTTGGTCAGGTTGTAAACCAGTTCGGCATCGGCGTTATAGGTCACGAGATCTGGATACGGCACGCCAGCACATTCAAGCGGCCCGGTGAACCCGGCACCCAATGTGGCAACGCGCTTGGAGAAATGCGGATTGACCGTGCGCATGCGATCCCAGCCGGCCTGATCGTCATGGGGGAAAGCCAGCCATTTGAGGCCACGGGGCCCGGCAGCTGCCTGTTCGACAACGCCGCTGGTGGTCACGCCTGTCATCGCGTCAATCTGGCCATTGGTCAAAGCCTGAAAGGCCGGTGCGTAACCGGGCAATTCGACAAGTTGAACATCGTCAGGTGTCAAACCACCAAAGGCGAGGAAAGCGCGGACATTGGCCTGCAGCGAGCCTGAGCTGACCACCCAGCCCACGCGTTTGCCCTTCAAATCAGCCGGTGTGGCAATGTTGGCATCGGCGGCGGTGCCCATGCTGACGCAATTGTCGGCACCGGCCAGGTTGAGCGCGCGCAGGTTTTGCGGGCCCCAATCGGTCGAGCCATAGGCCTGCACACCTTCAAAGGCGAAAAACACGTCACTGCCAGCGAGCGCAAACGGCACCCGGCCTTCACGCACAGGGGCCAGACGGGCCTGATCATTGCTGACCGCGAGGACACGCAGCGAAATGCCATAAGCATCCTGCAGGGCCTTGCCGACGGCGATGGACTGGTTATAGCCGGTCCCGCCCACATCAAAGCTGGTCCAGGTCAGGGTGTCGGGCAGCTTGACGTCGTCGGCTGCCAGCGCTGATGTCGCCATCAGCACGGATAGTGAAAGAGTAAGAAGTGCGTTTTTCATGGAATCTCCTCCCGAGTTTCCGCGTTCGTTACAAACTGACGGCCCGGTGTTTTTTAAACCTATAGCTACGCTTGCCGAGCTTATGGGAAATCAAAACACCTTACACGCGCTATCGGGAACCCGGACCCGCAACCCATTCCGCCAGATGGAACGGAATGCGCGTCATGGGGAATGCAAAAGGGGTCAGACCATGAGACCAGCGGGTGTTTGAAGGCCCGCGCGCGCCGCGAACAGGCCGGAAATTTGAGAGAAATTGAAGGGGAGAGAGGTGAGCCTTACGGGAGGCATCAAAGCACTTCGAACAGACCTGCAGCCCCCATGCCGCCGCCGACGCACATGGTGGTGACGACATATTTTACATTGCGGCGCTTGCCCTCGATCAGGGCATGCCCGACCATGCGGGCACCCGACATGCCGTAGGGATGGCCGATGGAAATGGCGCCGCCATTCACGTTCAGCAGCCTGTCGGGGATGTAAAGACGGTCGCGGCAATGCAGCACCTGCACCGCAAACGCCTCATTGAGCTCCCAAAGGCCGATATCCCTGATGGTCAAATCAAAGCGCTGGAGCAGTTTGGGCACGGCAAACAGCGGGCCGACGCCCATTTCGTCGGGCCTTGTGCCCGCAACGGCCATGCCCATATAGCGGCCAAGGGGCTGCAAGCCGCGCCGTTCGGCAAGCCCGGCCTCCATCAGCACACAGGCCGAAGCCCCATCGGACAACTGGCTGGCATTGCCCGCCGTGATGACACCGCCCTCACGCACCGGCTTGAGCCCCGCCAATCCCTCCATGGTCGTCTCAGGACGATTGCCTTCGTCTTTCGTCAGCGTGACCTCGCATTGGGACGTCTCGCCGCTCGCCTTGTCGATGAGGTTCATTACCGTGGTGACGGGGATGATTTCGGCGTCAAACCGGCCCGCATCCTGCGCGGCGGCGGTGCGTTGCTGGGATTGCAGGGCATATTCGTCCTGCCGTTTGCGGCTGATCCGGTAGCGTTTGGAAACGATTTCCGCCGTATCGATCATCGGCATGAAGGTGTCGGCTTGCATGGCGACAAGCTCGGCATCCATATCAATGCGCAAGGCATCGGTTTGCACCATGGAGATGGATTCAACCCCACCGGCCAAAACCACATCCATGCGATCGACAATGATCTGCTTGGCCGCCGTCGCAATCGCCATCAGCCCCGATGAACATTGCCGGTCCAGCGTCATCCCGGGCACCGAGACCGGCAGGCCGGCCCGCAGCGCCGCCGTGCGGCCAATGGTGTGCTGATAGCCTTGCGGCAAGGCCGCGCCCAACAGGCAATCGTCGATCTGACCGCCTTCAATGCCGGCACGTTCTATCGCCGCACGCATGGCATGGGCGGCGAGCGTTGGGGCTGGCGTGGTGTTGAAAGCCCCGCGATAGGCCCGGCCAATCGGTGTTCTGGCAGTGGAAACAATAACGGCGTCGCGCATTCAGACGTCCTCGACAGCGGAGAAACCGGCCTTTTTCAACTCAAGACTACCCTGTTCGCGGCCATCCGCCGGGATCAACTGGCCCCTGGCATCGGTCAGTTGATCGATATGGGCCAAAAGCTGTGCGGCGGCATCTTCATCCGGCCCAAAATGCACGCCCTGGGTCAGGGTGACCTGCGCCACTTCAAAACTGCCCGCGCCGGCGCAAAGGATCATTTTCGTTGGCGCGTCTTGCGCGGCAAGGGCAATGACGGCGGGGCTGACCAGAGCTGGATCGAGCGCCTCGAGTTGCGCGTCCGGCATCAAGCCTTCGAGCATGCGCGTGGCGGCGGCGGGGGCGAGGCAGTTGACCTTGATGTTGTATTTGACCCCTTCCAGCGCCAGCGTGTTCATCAAACCGACCACCGCCATTTTCGCGGCACCATAATTGGCCTGCCCGAAATTGCCGTAAAGGCCGGTGGACGACGTGGTCAGAATGATGCGCCCGTACTGGCGATCGCGCATGCCCTGCCAGACCGCCTTGACGCAATTGACCGTGCCCATCACATGGACATCGAAGACGGTGCGGAAATCCTCGAGCGCCATCTTGGCAAAGGATTTGTCGCGGAGAATACCGGCATTGGCGACGAGAATATCGACGCCGCCCCAGGCACTTGTCGCCTCGGCGACCATGGCTTCAACCTGATCAAACTCGGTGACGGAGGCGCCATTGGCCATCGCCTCGCCGCCCGCAGCCCTGATTTCATCGACAACCTTTTGTGCCGCGGCAAGCGAGCTGCCCTTGCCATCAACCGCTCCGCCCAGATCGTTGACCATGACCTTCGCCCCGCGTTTGGCCAGCGCCAGCGCATGCTCCCGGCCCAGGCCGCCCCCGGCACCCGTTACGATTGCAACCTTGTTCTTCAAGTCGATAGTCAATTTCCAAACTCCCGGGCTATGTGCGCGGGAACTGCAATCCCCCGGCACTCAGCAATCAAATCATTCACATCAGTGAGGGCAATAGCAGACATATCTGCGGAAAGGCCACAATCAGCCCGATCAGGACCACATAGGCGAGCCAGAACGGCAGGATGCCCCTGAAAATATCGTACATCGGGACATCCTTGGCCATGGCGGCAATGGCAAAGACATTGACCCCGATGGGCGGGGTCACCACACCCAGTTCCACCATGATGACCACGAGAACGCCGAACCAGACCGGATCGAAACCGGCGCTCATGGCAATCGGGAAGAAAATCGGCACGGTCAGCACGAGGGCGGGCAGCGCATTCATGAACATGCCGATGACCACATAAAACAGCATGATGGCGATGATGATCTGGTATTTGCCCAGGTCCAGCGCAATCACCAGATCGGCGAGCTGCTGGGTCAGGCCGCTAATGGCGATGAAGCGGCTGAAGGCAGTTGCAAACATGAAAATGACAATGATCGCCGCCGTCAGCAACAAGGTGCGCACGATGGATTGCCAGAAGGCTGCCAGGGTGAGACGCCGCATCACAAGGGCGATGACCAGCGCACCGAAAACGCCAAGGCCTGCGGCCTCATTGGGGGTAACCATCCCGGCATAGATGCCGCCGAGAACCAGAAGCATCAACACCAGAATAGGCCATGTCCCGGCACTGGAGGCAAAGCGCTCCTTCCAGGTGCTCGACTCGCCACGCGGGGCCAGACCGGGATTGAGAGCAGCCCTTATGGTGATCAGCCCGATCAGGATCACGGTAAACAGGATGCCGGGCAGGATGCCGGCAGCAAAAAGCTTGCCGATGGAGACCTGCGTGATCATGCCGTAAACGATGAAGGCAATGCTCGGGGGTATCATCACGCCGATGGTGGCGGCGCAGGCAATCGACGCGGTCGCCAGCTTCATGTCATAGCCATAGGAACGCATTTGCGGCAGGGCGATGGAGCCCATGGTGTAAACACCGGACAGTGTGTCGCCGACGATGGAAGAGAGGCCCGCACAGGCAACCGTGCTGGCCGAGGCCAGCCCGCCGGGCAAATGCCCCAGCCAGCGATAGGCGGAACGATAGAGTTCCTCGGCAAAGCCCGAGGCCACGACAAGCAGGCCCATCCAGGTGAACAGCGGCACCACACTCCAGGTATGGTCACTGACGACATCAATGGTGGAGGTGGCCAGACTGGTGAGACTCGCCACCGGCGAAATCAGCACGCTGAGGCCGACCAGCGCCGTCACCGCCATGGACGCGGCCACGTGGACGCCGAGAAAGATAAGAACAAAACAAAGGCTGATACACAAAATGCCGCGCATATTGCGCGAGAGTGAACCGGGCAAAATATCGGGGTCAAAGCAGATGAACAACAGCGCCGCGACCACCAGCCCCCAAACGAAGAGGATCAGCAGGCCCCTTACATCCTTCTGGCGAATGACCGTCCCAATTTCCGAGGCCAGATTGGCCAGCAATGCCACAGCGAACAGAAAAACGAACACCATCGCCGCGCCGACAAACGGCCATTCGGGCAGCCCCAGCACGCCGGTGACGATGCCATTGCCCTTGAGATAGAAGGCCTGCTGCATGATCTGCCAGGCGACAATCAGCATGGTCGCGAATGCCAGCAACAGCCCGCCTGCCGTCATCGGCGAACGGGCAAATTTGGGCAATCCCTTCAATACCAGATCGACCTGCACGTGGCTGCGGTCAATCTCGACAATGCTGAGCGTCGACAAGACCACAAGGATGGTCAAAAGCCCGCTCAGTTCCATGCCACCGGGCACGACAATGGAGAACAGATTGCGCAGCAGCACATCTGCAACGGTAAGGCCCATCATCACGACAATGGCCGCCGCCCCCACATAAATCGCCACACGCCCCGGCCAGATAAGGATCGTTTTCAGCCACCCGGCCATGAGATCCAGAAACGCGGAAGTCCGATCACTGCCCGACGCGTATGTTACCGCTTGCCCCACCATTTCCTCTTTTCAAACAGGTCAAAACCAAAGCCGTACCGGCGACGCGCGCCGATACGGCAAAGGGTACACAAGGATCTTGCTCAGTTTTGGTCGTACAGCTTCATCAAGCGCACGGTTTCATCGAGAATTTCCTCTCCCGGCATGCCCGCTTCATCGGCTTTCCTGACCCACTCATCCCATTGCGCGCCCATTTTGGTGGCCAGTTCTTCCTGGTCCTCGACACTCAGCGTAAAGATGTTTTCAGCCGGTGTATCCGCTGTCGCATCGGCGGCGGCATCGGTGGTGTTATAGAAGAAATACATCGGCGTAATGTCGCCCAGATGTTCCTGTTCCTCAGGCGTCAGCTTGTCATACGTGTCCTTGTTCATGACAGAGGTATAGGTGCCCGGATTGAGATTGAGCAGCGTGTGATAGGTGGTCACTTCATTGAGCTTGAAATTGTTGACCCAGCCCCATGCCGCGAGCACGCCATCAATGGCACCGCGCTGCAAGGCCAGATAGGCGTCCGAGCCGACCATGACGGTGGCACTGGCCCCGAGCTGTTCGAGCACTTTCACACCGGCAGAATCCTGCGCGCCGAAAACCTTGCCCTTGAGATCCGCCAGCGTGCGAACGGGGTCCTGCGTGTGCAAATGAGAGCCCATGGCAACGAAAGTCGCCAGTTCAACCACATTGTCCTGCGGGGTGAACAGCTCGCCCATCTTGGGATATTCCTCCCTGATGCGCCAGTAGACCGCCGTTGAAATTGTCTGGTTCTTGGAAAGACCCGGCAGGCCGAAAAGCTCCATTTGCAGGAACTTGCCCGGCAGCGCGGGATGCCACACAAAGCCCAGATCCAGCACACCGGCACCTGTTGCCTGCAGCCAGTCCTTGAACGGGGTTACCGAATTGGGGGGATAGAACTGCACCTGGGCACGACCATGGGTCACCTCCCCGATCTGGGCGGCAAAACGCCGGTCCATATCATTCCAGGAGGTGCCATCCGGTGAGGCAAACTGCATTTTGAGTTCGATATTATCGGCCGCAAACGACTGGGGCCCTAAAATTGTGACCAGCGCCAGCGCAGCCGCCATGAGCTTTAAGCACTTCATCTTCATCCTCCCGGTCCCTGCGGACCCCCTGATTGACTACCCAAGTTTGATCAAGCATGGATAACGACCGACATCAGCGCCCGGCAAAAGCTGATTTGCTGCTCGCTGAACGCGGCCCTCCCGGCGGGAATGTAGTGCCGCGGCAAGCAAGGCAGAACTTATTTGTTCTAATGCATTCCTTAAGTGGCGCTTAAGGCAGACGCGCATAGCCGGCTCCACTCTTCTTCCGAGCGCTGCAATTCCTGGTAAAAATAGTCATAAAGCACCCGCGCAGGGCGCGTCAGCGGGCGCTGGGCTGGATAGATCAGCGCCAGATCCACACTGAGGGTGGAACCGACAATGGGATTGACCGTAATCCGGTCATTGCCGAGCTCGCGCAAACCGATCCAGTAGGGCAGAATGCCGGACCAGTCCGAGAGGCTGACGAATTCCAGCCCCGCCGACAGGCTGTCGATCAGGATCCGGCGCTCAATAACGATCTCACCGCACTGGATCGCGTCCTCGATCTTCGGCCTGAGACTGTTTTCGGCAGAGGGCACGAACAGTTTTAGGGGCACGCTGTCGAGCTGGATCGGCTTCATTTGCGTAAAGCCGCGCCGCGAGCCGGTGAGCAGCGAAATCTGGTAACGCCCGATATGTTCCGAGGCCAAACCCACATGGGGTTTGACGAATTGGCCGACATAAAAATCCAGCCCCCCACTGAACGTCGCCGCCACCAGCGTATCCGCCGTGCCGCTGGCGATCTCGATATCAACCTGGGGAAACTCGCGGGTAAAGCGGACAAGAGCCTGCGGCAGGATGGATTTGGCAATGCCGGGCGCGAACCCGGCCGAAATCGTGCCGGTCAGCCCCGCCTTATAGTCTTCGATTTCGATTTCCGCTTCGGAGACGGCTTTAAGGACCGCAAGGCACCGGTCGTAAAAGCGGCGGCCCGCCGCTGTGGGGGTCACGCCCCGGCGGGTGCGCTCGAAAAGGATCGTGCCAAGCCGCGCTTCAAGCGCGCTCATTTGCTGGCTGATCCCCGGCGCCGTGCAGTTCAGGCGCACTGCTGCCGCTGTGAGAGAGCCCTCTTCGCAGGCGGCCACAAAATAGCGTATCTGCCTCAAATCCATCTTCTCCCCCCGGGCTTTGCCCCAGTCTGCTCTTAGGAATTCATAACGTTGATGTTAGGAAATATAAATACTGCTAATAGCAGAGCCGCTCTTATGTTGTGAGCGTCGGGTATGGACTTGCCGGTGATCCGGCGCGGTTATGAAAAATGAGGGGGGGCGGAAATGACGCCGGAGGAACGCAATTTATGGGTGGGCCGGATGGGCGCTCGGCGCGACTGGTGGGACCTCTGCCAGGAGCCGGTGGTTGCACCCGAACTGGCCGTTATCGACGCCCATTTCCATCTTTGGGACCGGCGCGACCTCCCCGACCCCATGGGCGAAGGGCACCCGCTCCAGACCAGCCCCTATCTTTTGGACGCGTTCATCCGCGACACCAATAGCGGCCATTTTGTCAGCGCCTGCGTTTATATTGAATGCGGTTCGGGCCGTTATCAGCACGGCCCCGCGCATTTGCGCGATGTGGGGGAAACCGAATTTGCCGCTGCCATGGCGCAAAAGCTGGCGACCCTGCCAACGGCGACGCGATTGAAAGCCATTATCGGCCATGCCGACCTGCGCAGCCCTGATCTGGAACTGACACTGAAGGCCCATGAGGACAAGGGCGACGGGCTTTTTCGCGGCATTCGCCAGAGCGTGGCGCGGCTGGATGATCCCGGCGCGCGGTTGATCGCCGGTTCAGCGCCTAGGGGCCTCTCGGCTGATCCCGATTTTCGGCGTGGCGTGGCGCTATTGGGCGCGCTGGGCTTGAGCTTTGATTCCTTCCAGTTCCATTTCCAGCTTGAAGATCTGGTGGAACTTGCCCGCGCAACGCCCGGCACGACCATCATTGTCAATCATCTGGGCGGGCCGATCGGGTTTTCGCGGGAAAATGGCGCTGACGACCCCGTTTTTGCCGCCTGGGCCAAACATATCAACCAATTGGCCGAATTGCCCAATGTGATGATGAAACTGGGGGGCATGGCCTCGATCGTGACCGGCTATGACGGGCATCAACGGGACGTGCCTCCTTCTTCCGAGGATTTTGTGGCGAAGCGCGGGGCCTATTTCCATCATGCCATTCGGCGCTTCGGGCCCGAGCGGTGCCTGTTTGGCACCAATTTTCCCGTCGACAGCACCTCAATCAGCTATGGCGTGCTCTGGAATGCCTTCAAGCTGATCGCCATGGAATACGGGACTGCCGGCCGGGATGCCTTGCTGGCGGGAACAGCGCAACGGCTCTATCGCCTCTAGCTCTGCTATGGGCCGATGGGGTCAGCCCGCCACCGCGCCGACCCCCACCCGGGTTGCCGCGATGACAGCCTGTCGCAGGTTTTGCAACGGCACCATGTCAGCATGGGCTGCCAGGGTTATAAAGCTGATCTGGATCGGCGGCAGGCGCAAATCGGGCAGATCAAGCACGCACAAATCTGCGGCCGCCATATGGGTATCGAGCGCCAGACGCGGCACGCAGGTCAGCAGATTGAGCTGCTGGGCCAGCACGATCAGCGCATTGGGATCGGCCACCACCTCGACGGCCGGCAGCGGCCCGGCCAGCCCGTGATTGCGCAACCCGGACTCAAGGGCAATGCGGTTGTTGGAATCGGCGGGGGGCAAGGCCCAGGGCCAGTCTGCCAGATCCCCCGGCGTGAGATTACGCCGCCCGGCCAGCGGGTGCGCTGTCGAACACGCCAGCACCAGATCGGTATGCGCAAGGGGCACATGGTGCAGGACGGCGGCCATATCGGGGGAGACCTGATCCCAGTCGACCCGGCCAAAATAGCAATCCAGCTCGCCCTCCAGCAAGGCGTGCATCATCTCCGCCACCACCCCGGTATGAATTTTGAACCGGATGCCGGACTGGCCCGCATCAAGACGGCGCAGGGCATCGGGCAGGATTTGAAACAGCATGGCGGAATTGGTGCCGATCCGCAGCATCAGGGTCTGGTCGGTCTGCAACTCGGCGGCCAGATGATCGAAACTGGCCAATCCCGAACGCGCCCGTTGCAAGGCGATCAGCCCCGCCGCGCTGAGCGTCACCCCGCGCACCGAGCGATCAATCAGCGTCACGCCGAAGGCATATTCAAGATCCTTGACCATTTGCGACACGGCAGGTTGGGTCAGGTTGAGAATAGTCCCCACCGCCCGCAACGACCCGTGCTGGTCGATGAGGTCGAGCAAGCGCAAATGGCGCAAGCGGAGGCGATCAATATGTTGCGGCGAGAAAGACATAGACAAAACTTATCACATTCAAGAAACTTTCGACTATTTCTTTTGGCTGACTCCGGGTTAGTTTTTTGCCGGAGGCGCATCCATGCGTTGCAATGGTTTCAGGCTTTTTGGGGGATTTTTACCCCGTGCCGCCAGCGCAACGCTTTCGTTTCAGGGAAAAATCCCGTGGCGAAAGGATGCACAAGGGGCCCAAGCGGATAACCGCTGGCTTGCAAGGGAGGTGATATGAGACGCGCGAATATTATCTCCGGCATTGTATTGGCCTGTTTTGGCCTCGTCATGATTTTCGCGATCATCCCCTGGCAGATTGAGGCCGGGCCAAAAGGCATGATGTCGCCGAGCCTGGTGCCGACAATGATGATGGTCCTGATCACGGGCCTGTCGGTTTTGCTGACCGTGATCAACTGGCGCGCCAGGACGAAAGAATCCATCGAGGACACGCCAAATCCCGTATCGCGCGCCGAGCTGGCCGCCCTCGTCAAGGTGGGGGCGCTGTTTGCTTTGGCGCTTGGGCTTTATCTCTGGATATCGCCGCTATTTGCCGGGATTGCCCTGGTCGCCGGGGCGCTTCTGATTCTCGGCGAACGCCGCCCGCTGGTCCTCGTGCTGATGCCGGCGGGTTTCATGCTGGCCATCTGGTTCCTGTTCTACAAAGTGCTGGGCACGGCAATCCTATGAGGGCCGCATGGACTATCTGATTATCGGCTTTCAGGATGTGCTTAATCCCGTCACCCTGTTCTGGGTGGCGTCGGGGGTGACCCTTGGCTACATCCTTGGTGCCTTGCCGGGGCTGGGCAAGGCCACAGGGGTGGCCGTGGCCATTCCCCTCACCTTCTATCTCACCCCGGTTGCTGCCCTTGGCATGCTGATCGGCATTGCCAAGGGCAGTGCCGCGGGCAGCGCCGTATCCGCCATCCTGCTCAATACCCCCGGTGAACCCTCGTCGGCCCCCACAGCCCTTGATGGCTATCCGCTGGCGCGGCAGGGCAAGGCGCAAAAGGCGCTCAAAATGGGGCTTTACGCCTCGGTCATCGGTGATTTTTTGTCCACCATTGTCCTGATCGGCCTTGCCGCGCCGCTCGCCAACTATGCACTGCTGATCGGGCCGGTGGAACTTTGCGCGATCCTGTTGTTTTCCCTGACCTTCATTGGCGGCCTGTCCGGCAAATCGATGATCAAGGGGCTGATTGCCGGGGCCTTCGGCGTGTTCTTTGCGACAATCGGGCTGGAGACGGAAACCTTCGTGCCGCGGATGACCTTTGGCATGCTCGAACTCGATGATGGCCTCAAACTGGTGCCTCTGGCCATCGGCATGCTGGCGGTGGCGGAAATGATCATTCAGGCCGGAAATCTCAAGGCGCTTGATGCCGAAACCGCCAATATTGCCGATGGCAGCTCGAAGGATGACAGGGAAATATCGCATTCGGAATGGCGCAGATGCATTCCCGTCATTCTGCGCGGCACCGTCATTGGCTCGCTGATCGGCATCCTGCCCGGCCTGGGTGCCAGCGTTGGCTCATTCCTTTCCTATGGGGCCACCAAGCGCGCCTCAAAAACCCCGGAGAAATTCGGCACCGGCATGATCGAGGGCGTCGCCGCCGCCGAGAGCGCCGATAATGCGGTGGTGCCATCCAGCCTCATTCCGCTGTTTGCGCTCGGCATTCCCGGCAGTGTCATCGCCGCCCTGCTGATCGCCGCCTTTATTCTCCATGGCCTGACGCCCGGCCCGCTGATGTTCAAGCAGCAACCGCGGCTGGTGGCCGATGTTTATGCCGCCATGATCTGCGCCAGCTTTATCATGCTGTTCATCGGCTATAGCGGCCAGCGCATTTTCGCGATGATCATCAAGGTGCCCTTGCGCCTGATCATTCCCGGCGTGCTGCTGCTGTGCACTATCGGCGCCTATATGGAAACGGGCAGCGTCTTTTCCATCTATGTGATGCTGGGCTTCACATTGATCGGCTTTTTCGCCAAGAAGCTCGACTTTTCCTTTGTCACCTTTCTGATCGGCTTCGTGATCGGGCCGAATATCGAGCTGACATTCCGCCAGTCACTGCAGCTTCTCGATCACCGCTTTTCAAACCTGCTCCATCACCCGATTGCCCTCGTCTTCATCATTTTGACGGTGCTGACAATCTGGTGGCTGGGTTGGAGCAGCAGCGTGGCCAATTCAACGCCCAAATCCGTTGAGCCAGTCGCGCAACCATCCGCAGCCAATCAAGATATTCATAAAAAAAGGGAGGAATAACATGTCTATTTTCACAAGAAGGGGATTTCTGGGAGCATCCATCGCGCTTGCCATAAGTGCCACGGCTCTGAGCACCGCTGCTCTGGCGGCGGATGATTATCCCAACAAGCCCATTACCATGCTGGTGGGCTATGGCGCGGGCGGGCAGACCGATCTGATCGCGCGCGCCGCCGCCCAGGTCATGTCCGAACAGGTCGGCGTGCCGATCAATGTGGTCAACAAGCCCGGCGCTGGCGGGGCGGTGGCCGCACGTGAATTGCAGCAGGCAGACCCCGATGGCTACACCATCATGTTCCATTCCAACACGGTGGTGAATTCAGCGCCCTTCATCATGGACCGCGTCGATTTCAAGCCCGATGATTTTGAATATGCCGGCATGATCACCGCCTATCAGGTGGGCATGGCGACCCAAAAGGATGCGCCCTACAACAACATCACCGAATTTGTTGCCTGGGCGAAGGAAAACCCCGGATTCAGCTATGGCGCCCTCAGCCCCGAAGCGCGGCTCTATATGGAAGAGATCGCGAAGAAAAACGATCTCGACGTCAATATCGTACCACTGCAGAGCGGCAGTGAAATGATCAATGCCCTGTTGGGCAAACAGGTCGTGCTCGCCTTTTCCGGCGGCATTCACTACCGCTATACGGACGAGCTGAAATCCATCTCGGCGCTCACCAGCTTCCGCCACCCCTCGGCCCCCGATGTCCCGACCATCGAGGAAGAAGGCTATCCGATCGCCATGGATTCCCGCACCGTCGTGATGCTGCCCAAGGACACACCGCGCGCCATTCTCGACACGCTGTCAGAAGCCTTGTCCGCGGCCCAGACCGCCGAGAATTTCAACAAGGTTGCCGCGGCATCCGACATTCCCGTGATGTATCTGGATGTCGATGCGGCAACCAAGGAAATGAACGACACCTACACAAAGAACAAGGCCATCATTGAAGGCGCCAGCGCCAACTGATGTTTTAGTGACCCGCTGCGGGTCTTGAAAAAAAGACCCGCAGCTTTCTCAATATCCCCAGACGAGAGTGCCCCATGTTTCAGCCGCTCAAAGGCATACGCGTGATAGATCTGAGCCAGGTTCTCGCCGGGCCGTTTGCCACCTATCAAATGGCCCTGATGGGCGCTGAGGTCATCAAGATTGAAAAGCCCGGTGAAGGCGACTGGACCCGCACAGGCGGGGCCCTGCCCGATCTGGCCGACCAGCAAATGGGCCTTGGCTATCTGGTGCATAATGCCGGCAAGAAATCGGTGACCATCAATCTGAAATCACCCGAAGGCCTGGCGCTGGTCAAACAGCTGATTGCCACAGCGGATGTCTTTGTCGAAAATTTCAAACCCGGCGTTGCCGAACGGCTCGGCCTCGGCTTTGACGTGGTGCGGGAACTCAAGCCGGAGATCGTTTACTGCTCGATTTCCGCCTATGGACAGGATGGCCCCCTCAGCCGCCGCCCGGCCTATGACCATGTCATTCAGGGCATGTGCGGCATCATGCTGACCACCGGCGAGCCCGGCGGCCCCCCGACCAAGGTTGGGGCCCCTTACGTGGATTATGCCACAGGCATGAATGCGGCCATGGCCGTCATGGCGGGGCTGATGGAAATGCGCCGGACGGGCAAGGCCGTGCAGGTGGATATCGCCATGCTCGATACAGCCCTCATGCTGATGGCGTCGCTGATGAGCCAGCATTTGTCCGCAGGCTGGAAACCGGTGCAGAACGGCAATGAAGCCTGGAGCGCCAGTCCCTCATCGGGGGCGTTCAAGACCGCTGACGGCATGCTGATGCTGGCCGCCAACAATGACATCCAGTTTCAAAAACTCTGCACAGCGCTTGAACGGCAGGACATTTCCAGCGATCCGCGCTGGCAATCCGGTGCCGCCCGGCAGGAAAATGCCGAAAGCTTGCGCGAAACCCTCAATCAGGCGTTTTTAACCAACACGGCAGACCATTGGGAAAATGTGCTGGCCATAGCGGATGTGCCCGCCGCCCGCGTGCGGGGGCTCGATGAGGTGCTGACCGAACCGCAGGTCAAGGCGCGCGGATTGCTCACCGAAATTCATGTGAAAGGCCATCAAGGCCCGATCCATATTCCAACAATGAGCTTCAAGGCGAACGGCGAAAATACGCCACCGCAATCCCCGCCCTCACCTCTGGGCAGCGACACGGATTCCGTGCTGCGCGCCGCCGGGATTGACGATGCGCGGATTGCAACCTTGCGCGATGCCGGCATTATCTGAGCCCATGCCGGCCATGCCCGAAACCGGTCAGACCGTCTCCGTCTCAACCCGTTTCTGCCGTGTGCCGGCTGACGGCAGCCGGGGCTTGGCACAGGCGGCCTTTTCAGCTTCAAGCGCCGTTGCCATACGCGCAATGCTTTCACTGATCGCGGCGGCGGCGGCCTTGAGATGCGGCACATAACGTTGCAGCACATCATCGCGGCGCACGGCGCTGGTGTAATAGGTCATGCCGATCGTCGCGAGAACCTTGCCGGTGCCATATTCGAAAATCGGCACGGCAACGCTTGATGACGCATCCGATGTGGTGGAACCATCGCGCTCGGCAAATTCCATTTTCTGGGTTTGCCCGATCAATTGATCGATCATGCCCGGCGAGTCCATCATTTTGGAGTCCGGATGCAACGAGGTTTCCAGCAATTGCATGGTCAGGCGGCGTTCCTCGCTCTGGCAGAAGGCCAGATAGGCCCGCCCGAGCGCCATGGTGACAAGGCCGAGACGTTTATAGATCAGGGCGTGATAAGGGGCCATGGGGGCTTCACCGCAGGTGGTGTCACAAACAACAACCGCATTGCCGTCCGGCACCGCAATAGCAACGGGCCAGTGGTGCACACGGGTCAATTCCTGCGTCCAGGGGCGGCCCGCTTCGACCACCAGCGGCGCGCCGTGGAAACCACAGCTGAGAGCGGCAACCTGGGAGGTGATCCGGTAACCTTTGTCGCGCTCTTCCTTGGAGACAAAGCCCGCCGCCATCAGCGTTTCGAGCAAGCGCACGATCGTTGATTTGGGCAGCCTGGAAACCTGGTGGATATGATCGACAGACGAGACACGTTGCCGGTTGAGAATTTTCAACACCTCGAACGCACGCAATACCGAATTCACCGGCAAATATGACGTCATAATTCCTCCCACCCTGGTTTTCCCGATCCGGATATTTTCGTGGCGCACCACGTCTTCCAGTTATGCGGGAACTTAAGCTTGTGATCTCAGTGTATCTTTTCCCACGTGAGTTGACGATAGTGAACTACCCCCTCGATTTCCGCAGGGGGTGCAGTCAGGGTCACGCGATTGCCATCCAGCTGCGCGGGGCGCACCTGATCGGTCCCCATCCGGTCGGGGATTGTCGAGCAATCCACTTTTGTGACCAGGGTTGTGCCGTCGAACCGGTAGGTGCCCGCATAGGATGAATATTCGCGCTTGCGGCTGGAGGGCAGGTTTTCGCGCCCATCCTGGATAACCACCATCATGCGGTGATCATCGTTGAAGGTGATAAGCCCGAATTTCTTGGGCCCGTAGGAAGAGCGCAGAATATTGCCCTGTTCATCGCGGTTGACGATGTTGACCAGCTTCCAGACGCCGATCAGCAAATAGGACTTGTCGGATTGTTCTTGCATATTCAATTGATCTCGCCGGTAAGAGTGAAAGCCATAGGATCGGGCGCGCGGGTCATTTCCCAGTATTCAACCAGCCGCCAGGGTGAATTGGTGGTCACACGGCCATGCTTGTTCTGGTACCAGTTGGTCACGCCCTCATGGGTCCAGACCATTTTGGCCAAAACCTTGTCGAGTTTGTCATTGTAGGCATCATGGGCCTGATGGGTGCAATCCATCGCCGCCTTGCCGCTTTCGAGCAGGCTTTCAAGGCATTGCACGATGTAATGCACCTGACATTCCGCCTGGAAAATGATGCTGCCGCCATGGGCCAGATTGGTATTGGGCCCATAGGTGAGAAACAGGTTGGGGAATTCGGGCACACAGATGCCGAGATAGGCCCGGGGATCATCATCCCCCCAGATATCGCGCAGGCTTTTGCCTGAAGCCCCCACAACTTCCATTGGATAGATCATGCGGCTGGCATGAAAGCCCGTGGCCCAGACAATCGCATCCACGGGATGGCTCTTGCCGGTCTTGTCGACGATTTCATGCGCACCGATATGGTCAATGCCGTCATTCACCAGCGCAACATTGTCCCGCTTGAGCGTGCTGAACCAGCCATTGTCCCGCAAGGAACGTTTGCCGAAAGGCGCATAATTGGGCAGCACCTTGGCATGCAGATCTGGCCGGTCGGCCATCACCTCATCGATATACTGGATCCAGATCTTGCGAATTTCATCATTGCGGGCCGAAATCGACAGGCTGCCGCCCTTCCAGTCGGGGTCCCGGATCAACGCATCATGCACCCCGTCGCCATAGGCCCAGAATAACAGGAACCGGTACCAGGCAGCATAATGGGGCACGTTGGCCAGCACCCATTTGACATTGTCGGTCACCAGATTGTGGTAATTGTGCCGGGGGATCACCCAGGGGGCGGAACGCTGGAAAATCGTGAAATTGCCCGCGATTTCAGCGAGAGGCGGACCGGCCTGCATGCCGCTGGCACCCGTGCCGATCATGGCGATGTTCTTGCCCGCGAAATCATAGTCATGGTTCCAGCGCGCCGTGTGCATTTGCGTGCCGGCGAAATCCTCGACGCCCTTGACGGGGGGAATGGCGGGCTGATTGAGCTGGCCGACCGACGAAATCACGGCATTGGCTGTGACCTTGCGCTCGGTGCCATCCGCTTCGCGGATGCGGCAATGCCAAAGATTGTCGGCGCGATCAAAGCGAAGCGAGACGGCTTCCTGCCCAAACCGGATATGCGCCATCAGGCCATAACGCTGGGCGCAATCCTTGAGATATCCCTTGAGCTCGGCCTGACGCACATAATAGCGCGACCAGTCATTATTGAGCGCGAACGAATAGCAATAAAGGTGATTGGCGCTGTCGACGCCGCAATCGGGATAGGTGTTCTCGTGCCACACACCGCCCACATCATCCTGCCGCTCGATGATCTCGTAGGCAATGCCCGCTTCCGCCAGCTTGATCCCGGCGCAAATGCCTGAAGCCCCCGCCCCGATCACCAGCACATTGAACTTTTCCGCGCGTTTGCGGGCAACGGGGCTGGCATTCTGCATGTGTTTCGGGGCCGGTTTGAAACCGAGATCCTCGAACAGCATAGGCAAATAGGCCTCCGAGACGTCCTCCCGGCAAAAGGCATTCATCATCCGGTGCAGTTCGTTCGCATCAATATCAGGCGAGACGTGGCTTTTATCCAGCAGCACGGTGGCCAGTCGGCTGAGCAGCTCCTGCCTGTCGGCATCGGGAATATGGTGGTCGAACTCCCCCGGCTTGGACAACATGGGTGCATAGTGATCGAGCGCTGCCATATCGCCAGTCATTTGCACGAACACCATCAGCAATGCCGAGATTTCGGCATCTGCAAGCCGCGCGATCAGTTCCGCATGTTCATCGTGCGCTGGCTGTGTACTGTCGTTCTTCATGACCGTCTCATTCCCTCCTTGAGTTGGAGGGAGGCTAGACAAGTCATCTCGTTGAGGGGTTCGTTTTGTGCGAGCGTTTCATATTGTGAAACTGACCTGAATTCGAAATGCGGCGAAACCGGCCGCCTGTTTGATTGCCCTTCACACCAAGGGAGGATCAGGCGATGGTTTGGCCACAAAAGGCCCCGGATACGCATGCCGGAATTGGCACGCGTTTGCTTCAGGATGACAAGGGCCGGCACCCATGAGCGCACATTATGAAGCGCCACTGGTCGACGCGCATTTCCATATCTATACCAAGGACATGCCGCTTGCCGATGGTGCCTGGCATCATCCGGGTGAAGATGCATCCATTGCCCGTTGCCTGGAGACGCTTGATGCGCATGGCATCACATTCGGGGTCATCTCCGCTGCCAGCATTTTTGGCACCTATAATGATTATGTGCGTGCCGCGCTGAAACAGCACAAGCGCCTGCGCGCCACCCTGATGCCCGATTTGAGCTGGGACATTCATGCGCTGGAACACTATCGCGATGAGGGGTTCACCGGGGTCAGGCTGTTATGGCGGCCACTGGAGACGACACCCGATATCGATTCCGAGCCCTATCGGCGCCTGTTGCGCCGCTGTGCTGATCTGGGCCTGCATGTGCATTTGACCGAGCGGCCGCATCGACTGGCGCATACGGTGGCGGCCATTGAAAAAGCCGGGGCGGATGTAGTGCTTGATCACATGGTGCTGATCGATACGGATGAAGGCGTCAACGACCCGGGCTTCAAGGCAGCGCTCGCAGCTATCGACCGGGGCAAGACCTGGGTGAAAATGTCCGGGGCCTTTCGGTTCAAGAAACCGGGGCTTGCCGATCAGGTTGCCCGGCAATTGGTGGCCGCTGGCGGTTGGGAGCGGTTGATGTGGGCCAGCGACTGGCCCTTTGCCGGGTTTGAAAGCACGGTGACTTATGCCGACACATTACAAGCCCTCGACACCTGGGTGCCCGACAAGGCCATGCGGCACTGCATTACCGGCCGCACGGCGCTCCGGCTGTTTTTCACCTGAGCAATCCCAATAAAAAACGGCGGGGAAACCCCCGCCGTCTCCGCCATGCGAATGGCCATGCATCTATTTGATGACGATCCCCAGATCCTTGACGACGGGACCCCAAGTCGCCAGTTCGTCCACCTGGGTCTTGCGCAACACCTCAGGCGTTGTCGGGTCGGGAATGATGCGCATCTGGGCCAGCTTTTCCTTGGCGTCATCTGTTCCCAGATATTCGGCAATCACCTTGTTGAGCACATCAACGGCATCGCGGGGCGTGCCCTTGGGGGCAAAAATTCCGTACCAGATGAACGATTCCATATCGAGGCCACTCTCGCGTACCGTCGGCACATCGGGAATGATCGGATTACGCTTGGACCCCAGCTGGGCCAAAAACTTGATGGTGCCCGCATCCACATGCTGCAAATAGGATGGCAGGGAATCGCTTGAGGCCTGCACATGTCCCGCCAACAGGTCGGGAATGAGCGTGCCGGAGCCAGTATAGGGGATAATGTTCACTTCAATCCCGGCTTCGCGTTTGATATATTCCATGGCCACATGGCCGAGCCCGCCATAACCGGGATGGGCAATCGAGATTTCACCGGGATGCTCCTTGGCGTAAGCGATCATCTCCTGGAGATTATCGTAGGGCATGGAGGCATTGGCGGTGATGACCATGGTGGATTCGCCGAGCCGGATCACCGGATCAAGATCCACCAGCGGATCATAGGGCAAATCGGGATAGAGCAGCTTGGCATTTGCGCCCGGCCCGTTGGTTGCAAAGAACAGGGTATAGCCATCTGCCGGCGAATCTACCGCAGCGGTGGCCCCGATCGTGCCCGAAGCGCCGGGGATGTTTTCGACAACCACCGGAACACCGAGTTTGTCCTGCATATATTCCGCAATCATGCGCGTGAATGTATCCGCGCCGCCCGGCGGAAAGCCGATAATGATCTTGATCTGCCGGTCCGGAAAGCCCGCGGCCGCACTGCTGGAAATGGCGGCGGCCGTGACCATGGCACCGACAGCGATCACCGCAGCGATCTTGTTGAACAGTTTCATTTATTCCTCCCTGTTTTTATTGGGTTTATCCTAGGAATCATGGAGACGAAACGCCGCCTGCTTTGTCAGCAAGTTTCAGTGCGTGAAAAGCAGGAGGCGCTATTTTCAGTTCAAATTCAAAAGCCGCGCGGCATTGTCGCCGAACATGGTGCGGATATCCGCCTTAGAGACGCCAAGGCGCAACAGATCGGCGATCAGGACGCGATAGCCGTCCACGGGCCGTGCCGACCCTTTAAGACCCAGATCGGAACAGAAAACGGTATTGTCGACGCCAGCAACCTCGATGAGATGCACGGCATAGTCGGGATCATGCTTCTTGCCGCGCCCCGGAATGAACTGGGTGATGGAATGCTCCATCGTGACCCCCATCGAGACCAGTTGCCGGATATGGGAATCCTCGCAGCCGATGACATAGGTTGGATGATTGACGATCATCTTCTTGACGCCGCGTGCCCGGGCTTCCTCGAACATCGGCATTTGCTCATCCACACCCAGATGTCCGCCCGCCAGAATGATATCGCCCGCCGCAATGATATCGAGCACATGCTTGGTCGCGTCGGTGAGCTTGCCATTTGCATCCAGCACGGAGAGCGGAATGGGGTCCGGTGCGCCGGCGACCTTGGGGAACCCCTTGGCCTCGGAGGACAGTTTTTCAATGTGATTGGCAGCCGAGAATGTCGGCATCCAGATGATCTTGCCGCCAAGCCGGACGGCATGGTCAACCGCATGGGGATTGATGCCGCCCATGGCATTGTTGAGCACAATGCCTGAAAACATCCGCACGCCGGTGTCCGGCAGCAGCTTTTCAAGAATGATCGCCGTCGGCGTGCCGAAATAATAGTGATCCTTGGTGACCACGGCCCTGAATTTGGCCTCGGATGCTTCCATCATCTGATCATGGTGATCGAGAATGCGCTCCATGGCGGCGGGGCCGCTATGGCAATGCAGATCAACCGCACCCTCGAGAAGCTTTTCAACCTCGGCATTATAGGCCGGCCTTGGTGGTGCCTTAAATTCTGTCATCTGTCCTTCTCCCTATTCTTTCGGTGTCGCATCAGGCGCATCGGGTGCGGGATATTCATCAGCATTCAGCACCCAGCCGGGCTGCACCGAAAAATCCATGCGGGGCGGGCTGAAAATATCGACGAGTTCATTGGTGCCCGTCCCCGCCGCCTCGGAGGTGTGCAGCGCCTGCGCGGGAATGATGGCGACCGACGGCGCGCCGCAGGTCACATGATCATCGTCACGCCACAGATCGGCATTCGTGCCCCATGGCCAGCGCAGATGATGGATATAGCTGCCCGCAAGGCACAGCGAACATTGCTGGAAATCATCATGACTATGCGGGGACAACATGGTGCGGTCCCGCGGGCCCTGACGGGGATAGACGAAATTGACCATGAAATTTGTCGAGCGGAAGATGCGTCCGAAACGCCCCTCCTCCGGCTCGATATCGAGGGAATAGGCACGCACCTTGAAACCACCCACCGGGTCCGGCCAGGGCGTCAGCGGCGGCACATTGTGATCCACCGCAAAATCGGGATGCAGGGCTTCATACCGCGCAACAATGTCACTGGCCTGCCGGGTGAAGAACCGGATGACCGGGCCGCCGGCAATGATCTCTATCGTGCTCTGCCCGCCGGGGACAAACACGACAGAATGGCCGTCGATCTCGGTTTTCTGCCCCTCCCAGATGATGGCGACGCGTGTCTCCCGCTCGGGGAGGATCACCATATATTCGTCCGCCTGCCGGGTGCGTTCCAGCTTTTGTCCGGCCGCTGCCTTGGCATAGACCACCACAAAATTTGCCGCCGGTGCAAACCAGCTTTTCATGCCCTCAACCGTGTCAAAGGGATGCGCATCATCGAACGGGAAATAACCCGCCGCAGCGACCTGTCCGCCTGCAGGTTTTTTCGTGTCCGGCGCTTTGGCCATTATCGAACGGGGGTCTGACGCAACATACATAGAGAACTTCCTTCAAACAGTAAGAGTGCGGGCAGCGGTGGCCGTGCATGCGCTGAGCGCCGCTGCAGCGGCCTTTCGCATGAACGCCTGGTCTGACCCGGTGATGAAGGCGCGCACGCCCGCCCTGGTCAGCGCTATCTGGTCTTCTTCATTCATTGCCAGCATGAGCAATGGCTTGCCGGCCTTTTGGGCCGCCGCGACAACCCGGCTGGTCGCGGCCATCACCGCGGCGGTTGTCTGGCTTTTCTCGCCCATGGCCACCGAGAGATCGCCCCGTCCAACAAACAGCGCGCTGATGCCGGGGACCGCTGCAATCTCGTCGATCACATCAATGGCTTCGGGATCCTCGATCATGGCGATGCAAAGGGTATTTGCATCCTGACTGGTCAGATGCGCCTCGGTTTCCGCCCCGCCATAATCTCCCGCCCGGCCCGTTCTGGAGAATCCGCGGCGACCATTGCGGTAGCGGCTGGCGGCGGCAATGCTCATGGCCTTTTCGACAGAATTCACATGCGGCACAAACACGCCGGCCGCCCCCGCATCGAGATTTGACAGGATGCTGAAATCGGACGGCTCGCCAATACGCACAAGCGGCGCGATATTGCGGGCACGTGCGGCCAGGATCATCATGTCGAGGGTTTCGCGGTTGATCGGGGAATGTTCCTCATCGATGACGACGAAATCGAACCCCACCGACCCCAGAATCTCGGTCGCATGAAAACCGGGGGTTTTAACAAAGGTTCCAAACAGGGAATCCCCCGCGCGCAGCCTCTCGGCAAAGGGTTTTAATGCCTGCATCGCAGTCATGTCTCAGGTGTCCTCCGGTCTGTTTTCCTGCATGAACTTGGCCTGCCCAAGTGCAATGCAACACTGGGGATTACGCCGGTTTCACAATGTGAAATGAGCAGAGGTAGCGGTCGACGCTTCGTTGCGGATTATGATGACTGCGCCCCACACCGGCCCTGCTGACGGGTGCACAAATGGAGGAATGCTTTCAATGAAATTGCTCGAGGGAAAAAGGGCATTTGTCACCGGCGCAGGACGCGGAATTGGCAAGGCCATCGCATTAAAACTGGCCGAAGCAGGCGCAATCGTCGCGATTGCCGATATCGATCAGGCAAACGCCAAGGCGGCTGCCGCCGACATCCCGGGCGCGGTCGCGGTTCCACTTGATATTTCTGACCGCGCTGCCGTTGTCGCTGCCATCGATGCTTTCGCGGCAGAGGGCGGGCTCGATATTCTGGTCAATAACGCGGTCTATTTCTACTATGCGCTTCTGGTCGACATGCCCGAGAATGAGGTCGACCGCATGCTCAATGTCGGCATCAAGGGCACCTTCTGGGCGACAGCGGCGGCGACCCCCCATATCGCCAAACGCGGCGGCGGCTCGATTATCAACCTGTCCTCGATTGCGCTTTCCATCGGCATCAAGAACGCGGCCGTTTATACCGCGATCAAGGGGGCAGTCGACGCGCTCACCCGCCAGCAGGCGACGGAACTCGGCCCCTTGGGCATTCGCGTCAATGCACTCGCGCCCGGATCTGTTGTAACACCAGGCGCCTCGTCCGTCATTCCCGCCGAAGCCTGGGAACGGCGCAAGAACATGTCGCTTTTCGGGCGGCTGGTTTCCGACGCCGAGATTGGTGAGAACGCCGTTTATCTCGCCTCGGACGCGGCGCGCTCGATCACCGGTGTAACCCTTAAAATCGATGCCGGTCAGACCATTACCGGCCCGTAAGGACCGATACGATTTCATTTCGCCAATTCCGGCCGCAAAAGCAGTTCGCCCCAATAATGAGGCGTTGTCCCTGCCCCGGCCCATCATTCACAAACAGGAGACTATAATGAGCAAGGACACTTTCGAAACCGGCATGCGCATCCGCAAGGAAGTTCTGGGTGCGGCGTTTGTGGAGAAATCCTTCGCCGCAGCCGACGATTTCAGCCGGCCGCACCAGGAACTGGTGACTGAATATTGCTGGGGTGCCGTATGGGGCCGCGAAGGCCTTTCCAAAAAGACCCGAAGCATGTTGAATCTCGCCATGATCTCGACGCTCAATCGTCCGCACGAGTTAAAGATGCACGTTAAGGGCGCGCTCAAGAACGGTGTGAGCAAAGATGAAATCCGCGAAGTTTTCATGCAGGTCACCATCTATGCTGGCGTGCCCGCTGGTGTGGATTCCATGCGCATTGCCAAGGAAGCATTTGCGGAAGTTGAGGCCCAGTAAGCTGGATTGTTGAGGGGAGCTGCCGATGAGTGACGATATCTGGGAGGCTTACGCCATTGCCTATGCGCGGCATGACCGCCTGGCTTCGGAAAATTTCATCGGCGGCGACCCGCATGACGGCCCGATGCCGCTTTACTATTACGTCTGGGTGCTCAGAAATGGCACTGAATCCATCGTCATCGACACCGGATTTGACCAGCGGGGCGCGGACCTGCGCCATCGCACGCTCCTGCGTTCACCCCATGACGGATTGAAAGCCCTTGGCGTCGACCGTGAAAAGGTTTCAGACGTCATCGTCACCCATATGCATTACGATCATGCCGGGAATGACGGGCTGTTGCCCAATGCCCGGTTTCATCTGCAAGACAGGGAAATGGATTTCGCTACCGGGCGCTGCATGTGCCATGGCGCCGTCAACCATTCCTATGAAGTTGAGGACGTGGTGACCATGGTGCGCCGGGTCTATGAGGGGCATGTCTGCTTTCATGACGGCGACGCGGAACTGCGGCCCGGCATTACCCTGCATCTGATCGGGGGCCACTCGCGCGGCTTGCAGGCTGTGCGGGTCAAGACAAAGCGGGGCTATGTGGTCATCGCCTCGGATACGGCGCACCATTATGCCCATATCCAGAAGCAGAAGGCCTTCACCTCGCTCGACAGCTATACCGGCGTGTTCCTCGGCTATGACAAGATCATGGCGCTGGGCGGCGGCAATCTTTCCCATGTCGTGCCCGGACACGATCCGCTGGTCGCCAGTCTTTATCCGCCGTTTTCCGAGGCGACAAAGGACTGGATTGTCCGGCTTGATGCACAGCCAAAACCCATCCCGGAGGCTTGAGCATGATTTGCATTCACGGCACGGCGGCGCGCCAAAGGCTGGCGGGGACCACAACCGGATAAGAGCTTTGCCACAATCGCAAAAACCAGCGGGGACTGGGCGGTGTGGGCGTGAGAAAACCAACAAAAACGACAAATAAAGGGGGGAGCCGATGTCGATCAATCGCAAGGACTTTGCAACCGGAGCCATTTTTGCAGCCTTCGGGCTGAGCTATGGATATATGTCGCTGACGACAATGGCAGTGGGCACGCCGGTGCGGATGGGCCCCGGGTTTTTTCCCGCCATGCTCAGCGGCGCCCTGTTGGTGATTGCCGCCTTCGTGATGGTGCGCAGCTTTGTGCGCACGGAGGAAACCCCGTTTGGTGAGGTGCCCTGGCGCGCCATTATTCTGGTGACCCTGGCGATCGTGACCTTTGCGTTGACGGCGCGGGGCTTGGGCATGTTGCCGGGCATGTTTGTGGCCACATTTATCGCGTGCACCGCAAGCCCGAAGATCAGCCCGCTCAGGGGCGTTCTGATCTCGGCCGGCATTGCCGCATTCTGCACCCTGCTCTTCACCATTGCCCTGCGCGTACCGCTGCCGGTTTTCGGCAGCTGGTTCGGCGCATAGGAGGCCCTCATGGACGTTTTCAACAATCTCAGCCTCGGTTTCTCGGTGGCGCTGCTGCCGATCAATCTGATGTATTGTTTCTTCGGCGTGTTCATGGGCACAGCGATTGGCGTGCTCCCCGGCATCGGCCCTTTGGCGACCATCGCGCTGTTGCTCCCCTTCACATTCGGACTGACCCCGGAAGGCTCGCTGATCATGCTGGCGGGTATTTATTACGGTTCCCAATATGGCGGTTCGACCACTGCCATCCTGCTCAAGCTGCCCGGCGAAGCGGCCTCGGCGGTGACAACCATTGATGGCTATGAAATGGCGCGCAAAGGGCGGGCAGGCCCGGCCCTTGCCGGGGCAGCGATCGGCTCGTTTTTCGCCGGCACGGTCGCCACATTCCTTATCGCCCTTGCCGCCGCCCCGCTGACCTATCTCGCCTTCAGCTTCGGCCCGGCGGAATATTTCGCGCTCATTCTGGTGGGCCTGGTCTCATCGATTGCTCTCGCCTCCGGTTCGGTGACCAAGGCGGTGGGCATGATCATTCTCGGCCTGCTGCTGTCGTTGACCGGCACGGACATCTATACCGGCGCACGCCGCTTCACCTTTGGCTCGCGCGAATTGCTGGACGGGCTGGATTTTGTGGCCATTGCCATGGGGTTGTTTGGCATTACCGAGGTTTTGCGCAATCTGGAGAAATCCAATCTCGTCGCCGGCAGCATTGCCAAGGTCGGCCGCATCATGCCGTCCATGTCGGATTTCAAGCGCATGATCGCCCCGATGATCCGGGGCACCGCCATCGGTTCCATGCTCGGCATCCTGCCGGGCGGCGGGGCGCTGTTGTCTTCCTTCGTGGCCTATAATGTCGAAAAGAAAGTCTCTCCCAATTCCAAAGAGTTCGGCCATGGGGCCATTGAGGGGGTTGTCGCCCCGGAATCCGCCAATAATGCGGGCGCGCAAACCTCTTTCATTCCGATGCTGTCCCTCGGCATTCCCTCCAATGTGGTGATGGCGCTGATGATCGGGGCCCTGTTGCTGCAAGGCGTGGTGCCCGGCCCGGGCGTGATCTCCAATAACCCCACCCTGTTCTGGGGCATTATCGCCTCGATGTGGGTTGGCAATGCCATGCTGCTGATGCTCAACCTGCCGCTTGTGGGGCTATGGGTGAAACTGCTGCAAATCCCCTATTCGGTGCTGTTTCCGTTCATTATCGCCTTTTGCTGTATCGGCGTGTTTTCCATGAACAATTCCACCTTCGGCATCTACCAGATCGCAATCGCCGGCCTTGTGGGCTATCTGCTGACCAAGCTTGAATGCGAGGTGCCGCCCTTCATTCTCGGCTTTGTGCTTGGCCCGATGCTCGAGGAACATTTCCGGCGCGCCATGCTGATCTCGAATGGCGATGTGACCGTGTTCGCAACCCGCCCGCTCAGTGCCTTTCTGCTCGTCATCGCCATGATCGTTCTGGTTGTTGTCACGCTTCCTGCGGTCAACAAGAAACGCGAAGAAGTGTTCATCGAGGAAGACTGAACCGCAGACAGAACAGCATTCAATAACGGAGTTTTGAACCCATGGCTGAGATCGTCCGCACGGACATGCATATCGAGACGTCGGACGGCTATTCAATAGCCATTCGCGAGGTGAAATCGACGGGACGCCAGGACCGTGTGCCGATGATTTTGCTGCATGGCACACGTATTCCCGGCCTCAGCGAATTCGATCTGCCGGTTGAAAATGGTTCACTGGCTGCGGATCTGGCGGCAAAGGGCCATGTTGTCTATATCCTCGATGCGCGCGGATTTGGCCGTTCACAACGCCCGGCGGCCATGGACCTGCCCCCGGTGCCGGGGGCCGATCCGCTGGTGCGCAGCATCGAGATTACCCGCGATCTGGACGCGGCGGCCAATCATCTTCTCAAGGCAACGGGCCAGAAAACGGTCGGGCTGTTCGGCTGGGGCGTTGGGGGCACCTGCTGCGCGATGTATGCAGCGCTGTGGCCGGAAAAGGTCAGCCATATCATCCTTTATACGGTGATATATGGCGGCACGGCCGACCACCCCACCTTCACCATCGGCTCGCAATGGGACGACCCCGAAAATCCGGGACAGTTCAACCAGAAGAAATTCGGCAATTACACCTATAATGCCCTCGACATGCTGGGGCACCATTGGGACAAACAGATCCCCATAGACGACAAGGATGCATGGCGCGATCCGGCCATGGTTGCAGCATTCGGGCAGGCGCTGATTGATGGCGACCCCACCGCGAAGGATCGCAACCCGCCAACCTATCGCAGCCCGAACGGCATGCTTGAAGATCTTTACCGGATGGGCTGCAAGGGCGAGAAGCTTATTCACGCAGGCCAGATCTATTGCCGGGTGATGATCGTCAAACCTGAATATGACGACCTGTGCCGGCTGACCGATATGGAAGTGTTCATGAACGACCTCAACCATGCCGAGGAAGTCGTTCTGTATGCGCCCAAAAACACCACCCATTATGTGCTGCTCGACCGGCCGGAGCGGGGCCGTACCGCCCTGCTCGACCGGATGGACAGCTTTCTGGGCTAAATCGCCTGACCTAAAAATGGGGCCCGCCTTTCAGGCGGGCCCCATTCGTTTGTCTGTCGCATGTCCGAACCCGATAACGGGGCACACGTGGTGCAGCGCTCAGGCTCCGGCCGTGGCGCCACGCTTTTTGGGTCCGAGATAAAACACCGCAGCGACGGACATGACGAGCAGTGCCAGCGCAATCGGGTGATGGATCAGGTCGGTCAAATCGCCCTGGGTGAGCAGCATGGTCTGGTTGATGGACCGCTCAAGTTGCGGCGTCAGCACAAAGGCCACGATAAACGCGATGACCGAATATCCGAAGATGCGCATGAAATAGCCCAAGACCGCCGCCACAAGCATGATGACGATGCCGAGCATGCCGCCCGCCGCGAAATACATGCCGGTAATGCACAGCAGCAAGGCCGCCGGGTAAACGATCGTTGCCGGGGCCGTAACCACAAAGGCCCAGAGACGCATGCCGAACTGCCCCACAACCAGATTGGCCACATTGGCAATCAGCATGGCACCGAAAAGCCCGTATATGAGCTCGCCTTGCCGCTCGAACAAAAGCGGGCCCGGCTGCACGCCATGAATGATGAACGCACTGACCAGAAGCGCCGCCGCGATATTGCCCGGAATACCAAGGGTGAGCAGCGGAATGAGATTGGCCCCCACCACCGCACTATTGGCGGCTTCCGACGCGGCGATACCACGCGGATCGCCCGTACCAAAAGCCTCTGGGTCCTTGGCCGACTGCTTGGTAATCGAATAGGACAGAAACCCGGCCGTGGTCGACCCCAGCCCCGGAATGGCACCAATCACCGTGCCGATGACAAAGGCACGAAACGCCACCACCCTGTGGGCCCATAATTCGGCGAACGTCACCTGCTGGCTCTTGGCATCCAGGAATTGCTGCGCGCTCTCCACCTCATCACCACTCTGGCGGCTGGCATAGCTGGCGATCTGGATAAAAATCTCGCTGACGGCAAGCATGCCCACAGCGAGCGCTGCGAGGGGAAGCCCGTCGAACAGTTCGATGTTCCCAAAGGTGAAACGGGCCGACCCCATTGCCGGATCAATACCCACCGAGGCGAGCAGAAAGCCCAGAGCCACGGAAATCAGCCCCTTGGTCATCGAGCTGCCGACCAGTCCGGCAATAACGGTGAAGGCGAGGAACATCAGGGTCATGATCTCGATCGGACCCATTTTAAGAGCCACAAGCGCGAGGGGAGCGGAAACCGTAATCAGTACAATGTCGCTCGAGACATCACCGAAGACGGAATAATAAAGCGAATATTTCATCGCCTTGCCGCCCTGGCCCTTTTTGGCCATGGGATAGCCATCAAGCGCCGTTGCCGCCGATTCAGGTGTGCCCGGTGTATTGAGCAGAATGGCCGGCACGGCACCGCCAACGGTGCCGCCCTTGTTGATCGAGATCAGAAAGGAAACCGCCGCCAGCGTGTCCAGCGAATAGGTCAGCGGAATGGCAATGGCGAGCGCCATCAAAATGCTGAGCCCGGGTATAGCCCCAACGATCTGGCCAATCATCACCCCGAGCACAATGTAGAAAAGATTGCCAAGGGTGAAGGCATCGAGCAGCCCGGTGATCATGATACTAATATCAGGCATGGTTTTTCAAATCCATTTGCGTCAGGGCAAGGCGCGTTGCAGCACGTACTCAAAGAAGAGCCATGTGCCGACCGGCATGCCGATGATTACCGTTGCCAGCCAGACCGGACGCCGTTCGCGCACCATCCAGGCAATCGCCGCCATCAGCAGAATTGTCACCGGCAGATAGCCGAACGCGCCCAGGCTCAGCAGCGCGACAAGGGTCAGAAATGCTGCGAGGCCAAAATTGAGCAATTGGCGCGCGCCCGGGATCTCCACCTCGGACTTGACGAAAAATATCTGCACCAGACCGAGGCCGACAAACAGCCACGCGGCAATCTGGGGAAACATTGCCGGATAGGGCACAACGCCCTCGACCATTTTGACGTTGGCGGGAATGGCGTAGAGCAGGAGGAAGCTGCCGAACAATACGGCACCTCCCCCCAGAATGCGGTCAATTGTCATCTGGTTGACCGGCCGGCTATTTGCCACGGGCAGCAAAGATCTGCTCGTAGTCGGCTGCCTGTGCCTTGATGAAATCCAGCGTGCCAGCGCTCCCCAGATTGGCGGGAACGGCATCAAAGTTCTTCATCAGCGTAGCATATTCCGCGGTATCCACCGCCTCGGCAATCGCCTGTTCAAGGCAGGTCGAAATGGCAGGATCGACACCCTTGGGCAGAACGAAAATGATATAGGCCCCGGCCGTGACATTGACGCCGCTTTCAATCGTGGTCTTGGTATCGGGGGCATATGCAACGCGGTTGGCCACCAGCGTGGACAATTGCTTCATATTGCCAGATTCAATCTGCTGAATGTGCTGGGAGCCCTGAAGGGTTGCATCCACATGTCCGCCCAAGGCGCTTTGCAGCGCATCAGCCGCACCACCACCCGGAATGGGCACAAGATCGACACCGAAATGCTCGCCGATCCGCTCAACGGCAATTTCGAGCGCGATAGCAGAAGTCGAGATGGTGGCCCGGCCCTTCTCGCGGGCATATTCAATAAACTCCTCAAGATTGCTATAGGGCTTGTCGGCCAGCGCCACCAAACCAAAGGTCACCTCCATCGAGGAGCCGATATAATCGAAATCCTCGAGCGTGAAATTGACGCCTTCATTGGCATAAGGATCGAGGGTGACGGTATTGGTGGAACTGACGCCCACCGTATAACCATCAGGCTCGGCAACCTTCATGGCGGTCATCATCACATCGCCGCCGGCCCCGGGCTTGTTGTCCACCGGCACGGTCCAGCCTTGTGCCTTCTCGATTTCGGCCGCCAGCGTGCGGCCAATCGCATCGGTGCCGCCGCCGGCTGCATAAGCCACGACAAATTCGATCGGTTTTGATGGAAAACCTTTCGGGCATTGCGCGGCAAGCGCGGTAGCGGGTGTGGCAGCCAATGCCGCCCCCACGACAAGAATTTGCGTATTCCGAATAAAAGACGTCATGACTTCCTCCCTGTTATTTTTTTGTATTTTACGTTGGCACCCCATACGCCAAAATTATTGACCTGACCCCCGGAGTTCCCGGGCCTTGAACCCTAGGGGGGCGGCCTGATCAATCCATGCATTATCGGCTTCGTTTCACATTATGAAACAGCCACGTGCAAGCGAGTGATGAATCTATTCATCAAGGAAATGATAGCGAAAACGCGCGCCGTCCGCCGTGACACGTCCGGCAGTTGGTGCCGGAAAATGGGTGGGCAGCAAGAGCGTTCCATTGCCCGCCGCCTCATGCAACAAGGCGCGGCGGGAGCGGGCCGCCATCCCGGGATCCCAGCAGAACGGGGTCGACCAGTCCGGCTCGCGGCACTGCAACACGTGATGCGCGAGATCGCCCAGCGCTATGGCCTCAAGTCCGCCCGACCGGATGCGGACACAATAATGGCCGGGGGAATGACCGGGCGTCGGCATCAACGAGACATAATCATCAACGTCAAAATTGCCCTCAACGAATTTGGCCAGCCCCGCCTCCGCAATCGGCAGGCAATTGGTCTGCCAGACCCCGTCGCGGTGAATGGAGGGCAAACCCTTCTCAGCCGCATTCTGCCAATAGGCATATTCGCCCCGCTCGAAAAGATAGGTCGCGTTGGGGAATGTCGGCACCCATTTGCCGTTTTCCAGCCGCGTGTTCCAACCGGTGTGATCGATATGCAGATGGGTGCAAAGGACAAAATCGATATCCTCAAATGTCAGGCCCAATTCGTGCAAGCGGTCCAGCCAGGGTTTTGTATCCCAGCTTATGGCGGACTGGAACTTGTCCGGGCCATTGCAGGTATCCACCATGATGATGCTTTTGGGCGTACGCACCAAAAAGCTCTGGAAGGCCAGGACAATGCGATCCGATTCCGCGTCATAAAGGAACGGCTCCATTTCGGCATAATGCCCACGCGCCACCTCAAGATCGCAATCGAGGAAAAGCTTGTCCGGCGACAGCCCCAGTTTTTGATGTTCCAGAATGGCTGAAATGGTGACGTCGCCGAGACGAATATCCTGCATCGCATAGTCCTTTCACGGCACCGCGCCACGGGTTTTTCCAGTCCATGCATCTGACGGGATCGCGACGGCTCGGTGCAAGGTTCAAACACGCCCGGTTTCATATGATGAAACATGCTGCAAAGCGAAGTTGTCCAGCGGATGCCCCGTGAGTATCGTTTGCATGACACCGGTGCCTGACCACATGGCAGGCGGCCATGTATTTCAGTTTGGGGAGAAGACATGTTTTTGTCGCTTACGTCCTGGTCGTTTCCCTCGTGCACGGTGGAAGAGGCGGCGGGTATTTCCAAAGCACTCGGCATCAACGCCCTTGATGTCAGCACCAAACGCCGCCCGGGGCTCGACAAGGAACAGATTCTTGCCGACCCCAAGGCTGCGGCGGAACGGGTGAAGGCGCTCGGGGTCACAGTGCCCAATTACTTCCACCATTTCGGCGAGAGCCTGCCCGAACGCAATCTCGCCCTGCCCGGCACCATAGATGCCAATGCACGCGATCTTGAAAAAGTGCTCATGTTCGCCGATGCCGCGGATATTGCTACTGTCTTTTTCGTGCCCGGCATCATCAATCCGGGTCAATCGCGCCGGCAGGCGCTGGATGTGTCGGTCGAGAGCATCAAGGTGCTTCTGGAGGTCAGCCAAAGCTTCAAGTCAGAGATCTGCGTTGAGCCGATCATCCGCTCCTATGCCGAGTCTCCCGCCATTGTTCAGGAACTCATCGACAGGACAGGGATACGGCTCGCGCTCGATTATTCCCATTTCATCTGTCTCGGTTATACCCAAGAGCAGTTCGACAGCTTTTGCGCCCACGCCGCGCACGTGCATTTGCGCCAGGCCCGCATGGGCGAATTGCAGGCCAAGTTCACCAAGGGCTCCATCAATTTCCCCGCCGTTTTCGCGGCGCTGAGGGATGCCAACTATATCGGGGCGCTGGCCATTGAATATGTCTATCAGGACTTCATGAATGCCTATTCGGACGACGTCATGACAGAAACCGTGAGCATGCGCGACTGTTTCAATGAGTGGATGGGCTTGCCCCCATCCCCCTGAAGCACATGCGACACACCGCATTGAAAACCTACCCCCATTCCAGTTCCCCGGAGACGTGATCATGGAACTCTCGACGGTCAGCGCCACTTCCCGGCATTTGGAGGAACTGGTGATTGCCTATTGGCATGAAGTTGATTTCAACTGGGGCGAGAATGCCGCCGAACATTATACGGCTGACGGCCTGTTTGTAAGTGCACGCTCACATTATGAAGGCCGTGCCCAGATCCGCGAATTTTATGCATGGCGCAAGGAGCGCAGCGCGCGCGTCAATGTGCATCTGGTGGGCAATTTTTATCTGAAAAACCTGACGGACAGTCAGGCGGATGTCGACTGGATCTGCATTCTTTACGCCCATGATGGCGTGGCACCGCAACAATCCGCGCCCCCCATTGCCATCTCCCGGGTCAGCGACATTTTTGTGCGCGCGAACGACGGCCCCTGGCTGTGCAAACGCCGCCAATGGGAAACCCTGTTCTCCGGCGGCGCGCCGACCACGGGCCTCACCAAGGACGAGATGGCCAAAAGGGTTTCGCAAAAAGCCGGCTGAGCGGTTGGATCGACGTAAAAGCCGTGGCGGCAATCGCGCCACGGCATTCCTTGCGGCAGATCAGAACCCGGCTCTATCTTCTTGTGGTTGCATCGTTATCTGCAGAAAACCGGTTCTCGCTTTTCTGCACGATGCTCTAGTCCTCTTCGACAAAGACTTCTGACCGGCGCGATCTGACCGACGGCATCAGAACGATGACCAGCACAATGGCTGACGTGATCAACAGCCACATGCTGATGGGGCTGGTGACAAACACCGTGGCATCCCCCCCCGACAACAGCATGGTGCGCCGCAGATAGGTCTCCATCATCGGGCCGAGAACGAACCCCAGCAGCAAGGGTGCGGGCTCGCATTCAAGTTTTGTAAGGCCATAACCGACCGCGCCGAATACCGACATGATGATGAGATCGAACGGGTTGTTGTTGACCGAATAAACGCCAATGGCCGAGAAGCCGATAATCGCGGGATAAAGGAAATTCGTGCGGACGCTCAACAGTTTGACCCAAAGCCCGATCAACGGCAGGTTGAGGATTACCAGCATCAGATTGCCAATCCACATCGAGACGATAACACCCCAGAAAAGCGCCGGCTGTTCGTTGATGAGATTGGGCCCCGGCGTGATGCCCTGAATGATCAAGGCGCCGATCATCAGCGCCATCAGGGGATTGGAGGGAATGCCGAGGGTGAGCATGGGCACGAAAGAGGTCTGGGCACCGGCATTATTGGCTGACTCAGGGCCGGCCACCCCCTCAATGGCACCATTGCCGAATGTTTCGGGACGCTTGGCCATGCGCTTTTCGACCATGTAGGAGGCAAAAGAAGAAAGCATGGCCCCACCGCCCGGCAATATCCCCAGAAACGATCCCAATAGCGTGCCGCGGCCAACCGGCAGGGCGGAATCCTTGAAATCCTGCCATGTGGGTATCAGGCCGGAAATCTTGATCTTGAGGGGATCGCGCGGGCTCTCGTCTTCCAGCCCCTTGAGAATTTCCGCAATGGCATAAATGCCGGCACCAAAGGCGACGATGGGCAAGCCTTCGGCGAGATCAAACATGCCAAAGGTGAAGCGCGCCTGCCCGGTATAAAGGTCAGTACCGATTGTGCCGAGCAACAGCCCGAACACGATCATGATAATGCCCTTGAGCACCGAGCCCGAGGCGAGCGCAATCGAGGCGACAAGACCCAGCACCATCAAGGAAAAATAGTCCGGCGGTGTGAACTTGAGGGCCAGTTGGGTCAGCGGCACCGCAAAGACGGCAATCAGGAGCGTGGCGAAGGTTCCCGCAACGAATGAGCCGATGGCGGCAATGGCCAGGGCGGCCCCTGCCCGGCCCTGGCGGGCCATTTGATAACCTTCAATGGCCGTGACCGCCGATGAGGCTTCGCCGGGCAAGTTGATCAGAATGGCCGTGGTCGACCCCCCATATTGGGCACCGTAATAGATGCCCGCCAGCATGATCAGCGAGGCTTCGGCCGGAAAGCCGAATGTCACCGGCAAGAGGATGGCGACAGTGCCCAGTGGCCCGATGCCGGGCAGCACGCCGATGGCGGTACCCAGGAACACGCCGATGAAGCAGAACAACAGATTGACCGGTTGGAAAACCGTATCGAACCCGATGGCGAGATGTGAAAGGAGATCCATTTTTTTACCCGGTAAAAAGCTCGCCCCAAAGCGGGATCGTCATGTGAAGCAGGAAATGAAAGATGAGGACGCAGAACACTGTGAAGGCTGCCGAGAGCCAAAAGGCCTGCTTCAAGGTGGTGACCCGGCTGGCCAGACACGACACAAAAATCACCAGAAAAACCGAGATGACCATGCCCAGGGGCTCAATGGAGAACCCGAAGATCATCGGGCAAAGAATGACGATGACAATGGCCTTGACCGGCGCTGAGGTCAGCACGGCGGCCTCCATGTCTGGCGGCAGGAAAGCCACACCTATGGCCAGAATGCCGAGCACGACGGAAAGCATGACGGGGAAAAACCCCGGCCCCATCTCGCTGGGTATGCCCATGCGCATATTGATCAGCGCGTAGCCCCCCATGAACAGGCTGATCCCGAGGAATATTGCCGAAAAAACCAGATTGCGCGGGCTGAAACGGGAACCGGTCTGCTCACTCATCATCACCTCCGCGTGTATTGAACACGCTGCGTTTAACCGAATGGGTACCGAAACGACCGGCGGCAGTCACATGGCGGGAACTGCCGGCCTGCGGCCGACGGCGAGGACGTTCATCAGTCGCTGTCCCGGAATGCCCCCGGGACAGCGATATCTTTGATGGCCCGCCTAGTTGTTGCGGATTTCGTATTTCTTGATGATGTCGCGCCAGAGCGCTTCCTCGTCCACCACCAGCTTGGCAAATTCTTCCGGCGTCGATGGCGACGGATTCTGGTAGTTCTTGGTGAACGTCTCCCGGGCTTCATCACTGGCCAGGAAGGTGTTGATCGCCGCATTCATCTTGTCGATGATATCCTTGGGCGTGCCCTTGGGGGCCATGATGCCCGCCCAGACGGTCGCCACCAGATCAATGCCCGCTTCCTGATAGGTCTGCACATCAGGGAAGTTGGGATTGCGTTTGCCCGTGGCAATGCCAAGCGCCTTCATGCTGCCGGCCTTGAGATGCTCGGTATAGGACTCGGAGAGAAAGTCGGTCGAAATATCGAGACTGCCCGACAACAGATCGACCAGAATTGGGGACGTGCCCTGATACGGCACAATTCTGAGCTTGGCATCCGCTTTTTCGGCGGTCATCAATTCAATCATGTGACCGTAAGAACCAATGCCGGGATGGCCCGCACTCACCTCGCCGGGATGTTCATGGGCATACTGGATAAGTTCCTCAAGCGTATCGGCGGGGAAATCCTTGCGCGCCACAACCACCATGTCGCCGGCGGTGATCTGCCCCACATATTCAAAATCCTCAAGCGGCGTATAGGGCAGTTCGGAATAGGTATTGGTATAATTGGCTGAAGGCCCGGGATACCCGGCCACAAAGGTATAGCCATCGGGTTTGGCATGGGCGACCGCACTCATGCCGACGGTGCCGCCTGCGCCGGGCTTGTTGTCAACGATGACGGTCTGACCCAATTGCCGTTCCAGATCCGCTGCCAGCATGCGGACAAGAAAGTCCGGGCCCGCAGGGAATGGAAACACGATGCGTATCGGTTTGTCGGTAGGCCACTCCCCGGCCTCAGCCATCGCCCCAAAGCTTAAAAGCGCGGCCGAAGCAAGTGCCGCCACGCCAAGCGACTTGAACAAATTTCTCATACATTCCTCCCATTTGCCCACGCCTGATGCCTTTTGGGTTCACCTTGCGCGAATGCCAGAAACGTAAGTTGCGGTGGGCGCAGAACCAATTTTAATCATGGGCCATTTCACTTTGTGAAATTGCGGTCCCGCCCCTCACCCCGGCAGACAGAAAAGAACGTTTAGTGCACAGATTTGCCAGCCAACAGGGCTGCAATGGGGATTTCATTTTTGAAACAATGATGAACTGGAACGCTCTAAAATCATTTGCAAGCACGGCCCGGAGGCCGGACCGTGCTGACCACGCAAAAGAAACATCAGCCCTGAACACTAAAGAGCATCCAGTTCCAGCATATCAGTCTTGCCGGTCTCGATATATTCGCGCAGGCTACCCTGGATCAGTGCAGTCCAGGCATCCGAACAGGTGTCATAGCACTCCACCGCCGGCTTGAGGCCAACATGCGTGAACTTAACCTCGGTCTTGCCAGCCCTGGATTCGAGTTCAAACGTAATGGCTGTACCCGTCCACTCATTCTTGTCTTCGATGAAGTTGAGCTGGCTTTCAAGCACAAGCCAGACTACGCGCTTGCCGGGCACAAACTCGGTCACTTCCTGCCTGGAGTAATGCATATCGTGGTAACGATAGGCAAAAACATCACCAAGCTTGCCGGGCACGCCCTCATGCTCACCACTCCACCATGCACGGGGGTTACAGATCGCCGCAAAGACCGCATCAGGGCCTGCATCGACGACAAAAGAAGTCGTGAAGCTTTTCACTTCAGTCATGATCATCATCCTCTAAATGTATTGATTGCAGATACCGGTATTGCGGCTAGCCAGCCGGCATTCTCTCGTGAATTTTCAACGTCGGATCGATGACGTCCCAGGCATGGCCGCGATAGCTATAGGTAAGTGCCTGTGGACTGAACTGACCCGGATCATCCAGACTGGCCGCATGTATCGCGATCAGATCCGGCATCGCAGCAAAAGTGAGATAGACGGGCGTTCCACAATCGGGACAAAAGGCGTGGATCTTTTCGTTGCCGCTATCTCCCGCAACCCGCCATGTCGATGCCTCACCTGTAATGTGCATCTGGTGCCGGTTTGCAAAAGTCAGATAGGAACCGTGTCCGGTGCCACTGCGCTTCTGACAGTCCAGACACTGGCAATGGTTCTGGAAAACCGGCTCGCTATTCGTTTCATACCGGATCGCGCCACACGCGCATCCACCCTTGTAGCTCCTGGGCATAGCCTTATCCTTTCAAGGGGCTGAAAGATCGTCGATCAGGCCGTCTTGGGCTTGGCGAATATGTCGAGCCCACGGCCGGTTTCGAGGAAAGACTTCAAGCTGGAAAGAACAGTTGGCCAACCCTTGCTGACACCGTTGGCCATGCCACTGCCAGCGATCAAATCGTCATGGCTGACGGTTAGCCGAACCATGTCGTCATATTCCACGATTTCGAATGTCACGCGGCTATAGGCACCCGGGTCATCGGCTTGCGACGCGTTGGCCCAGGTCATCACCAGGCGTGACGGTGGCGTAATTTCAACGACTTCACCAACAAGCTCGACCGTCCGCTCGTCATTGGCCCGCACATGTTCCCATTTCGAGCCGGGCGTCCATTCAGAAACGTTCTCGTGTCCCCAATAGCGGCGGGCAAGTTCCGGCCTGGTTATTGCCTCGAACACCTTTTGCGGCGATGCAGCAATATAAGTCACATAGACAAAACTGGTTTTTTCTTCAGGCACGTCACTCTCCTTCGAGTTCGTTCTTCAAGTCATGCAACAATTTGAGCCGCTGGCTTTCAAACTTCCGCACCCAGCGCTCATAGATATCCTGGAGCGGCACTGGATTGAGAAAATGTAACTTCTCCCGACCGCGCTTCGCGGTGCTGATCAGGTTCGCATCCTCCAGAATCCCCAGATGCTGCGTCGCTGATTGCCGGGCCATTTCCAGGTGCTCGCAAAGCTGCCCCAGGGTCTGGCCATTTTGCTCGTAAAGCAGATCGAGCAGTTTTCGACGGCTCGGATCCGCCAGCGCTTTGAAGACCTTGTCAAAATCCATTGCTATCTCTCATTCGTCATTAAATAAGCAGGCATTTACCTGCATGTCAAGATTTAAAGAAAGCCGCACCCCACCAAAGGCTGATATCGACCGCAGTGACGCTGAGCTAATGCTTGCAAGAGACTGCTGTAAGCAGACGAATGCAAAATGGCAGCTGGTACAGGCTTTCACCCGAATACACAGCCAAGATGCCATCTTGAGGATTTACGAAGAGCTGGATGATATAAGATCAAACTCGATGCAGTATGCGCCCCGTCGAACAGGCGCAGTTGAAAATAATTCCCCACCAGGGACACACCCCGACTACATTATAATGATGACATCCATTGCGTCAGGTTTCCTGATACAACCTGCAACGCGATCGGCCTTGAATTCATTCCAGCTGGCTTGGCAGCCACAAAACGATGTCGGGCACCAGATAGATCAGCACCAGGAAGGCGAGGATGACGCCAATGAACGGGATCACGCCATAAACGATTTCCTTGACGGGCACGTCCTCGGCAACGCCGCGTAATATGAACAGGATGATGCCCACCGGCGGCGTTACCAACCCCAGCTCGATCATGATCACCAGAAACACGCCGAACCAGAGCGGGTCCACACCAAGGGACATCATGATCGGGAAGGTCACCGGCAGGGTCATCAGCATCATCGAGATGGATTCAATGAACATGCCCAAAACCACATAGGCCGCAGCGATGATGATCACCACCAGCCATGGTGCCAGATCAGCCCCCTCGATCGTGCCCACAAGTGATTTCGGGATGCGCAGGAAATCGAACACCCAGCTCATGATGGCCGCGCCCACCACGATCAGCAAAAGAAACGAAGTAATCCGTACGGTTTCAATCGCGGTTTCATAAAGGGCCCGCCAAGAAAGCGTGCGCCGGTAGAGGGCAATTGCCAGCGAAGCTGCCGCGCCCACGCCGCCGGCCTCACTTGGGGTGGCAATGCCCGCATAGAGCGAGCCGAGCACCGCAAGGATGACCAGCAGGAATGGCAGGATGGATACCGAGCCGCCAATCTTCTCGCGCATTGAATAGGCCTCGCCGCGCGGGGTGGCTTCGGGGCGAATGAACGACCATGCGGTGACGCAGGCCATAAAACCCAGACTGAGAATGAGGCCGGGGATAATGCCGGCCAGAAACAGCTGCGTTACCGGCACGCCAACCATTGTGCCATAAATGATCATGGCAATGGAGGGCGGGATCAAAATGCCCAATGTCGCCCCGGCGGCAACAACGCCATAAGTCAGCCTGGTGCTATAGCCCCGCGACATCATCTCGGGGCAGGCCACCTTGCCCATGGTGGCGGCCGTTGCCAGACTGGAACCCGAGACCGCCGCAAATACCGCCGAGGCGCCAACCGTTGCGTGACCGATACCGCCCGGTGTCCGCCCGAACCAGCGCGTCAACGAATCGAATAATTCCTTGGTCACTCCGCTGCGGATCAGCAAGGCCCCCATGAGAACGAACATCGGCACCGCCGTCAGGGTGAAGGTATTGACGCTGTTCCATGAGCGTTCGGCCAGAAGCGACAATTGCGGTAGCGGCAGCAAAAACATCAGCCCGAGCAGCCCCACGATGCCAAGCGTCAACGCCACGCGGACGCCGATTACCAGGAGCAGAAACAATGTCGCGACCAGCAAGAGGCCGATGACAATCAACCCTGCCCCCTTGGCAAAGGCAAAAGTGACACCGGCCAGCAGGATGAACCCGGCCAGCGCCAGGAACATGCGCACGCCGTTGAGAACCAGAACGGCGAAAACAGCCACTGCAAGAATGGCGGCAGAGCCGATATCAACGCGGAACTTGTTGATGCGAATGGTATCCGGGCCGAGCAGAACCAGCAGCACAATCAGCGCCAGAAAGCTGAGCGCGACGATATTTTCTTTCGCCCGGCGCGCGCCGGTTGCCCTGAAAATATCGGCAAGTATGGCCCAGGCGAATGTCAGGAATCCCAGGGTTACCGAGAGTTCGGGAATCCATTGCGGCGTGCCGAGCAGACCCCAGTCCCGCGTGCCATTGGCATATTCCTGAAAGTTGAACGCCGCCATTTGCCAGCCGGCAAACATGACGAAAATCAACCCGAGCCAGTTTGAGAAAATATCAAGCCGCGTCCGCCAGTGTTCCGGCACAGCGCCAATGATCAGCTCGACCTGCACATGGGCACCCGCCCTTTGGGCCTGCGCCAACCCCATGAAGGTCATCCCGACCAGCACATAGGTGGCAATATCGGTGCCCCAATAGGTCGGCGTGTTCAGCACATAGCGGGAGAAGATTTCAAAGCACACGATTGATGTCATCACCAGAAGCGCCAGCGCACTGATGGTGCCGGTAACGGCTGTGACCAGATCAATCGACCTTACGACACCCGAGCGGGTATCGGCTTCAGGGTTTTGTTCTACCGCGCTCAGAATATTTCCCCCACCACTTCGCCGTTCAACCGGCGTTTCAAGCACGCTAACAAACGAAAGTGGCTATTGCAATGATGTAATATGATTGTAGTATCATGTTATTATCGAGGCAACCATGACACCCGCCACGGCGGGCGTGGTTTCGATGACAGAAACTAAAAAGGGAGGACTGAAAATGAACCAACAAACGGGCGGTAATCGTCTTGTCAGCGGCCTGGCCTCTGGCCTTGAACGCACACACAAAAAATCCGTAACGGCCTTGGCTACCGTGGCCTTGGCAGGTCTTGTGCAGTTTGGCAGCACTCAGGCAGCTCAAGCCCAGGATTTCGACCTGACCATGGGCATCCTGTCGACGCCGAATTCGCTTTATCTGAAAATGATGCAACAGGTGCCCGAACGTTTCGAACGCGCCACCGGCGGCAAGGTCAAGGTAACACTCAACGATTCCCTGGTCGGCGGCACACAGATCACCGCATCGGTGCGCGATGGCCGGGTGCCAATGTCGGGTGCCCTGCACACCTATTTGTCGGCAGAAGAACCGCGCCTCGGCGTTTTCAACCTGCCCGGCCTGATCAACAATATGGCTGAATACGCCTATCTGGGAGAATCGTTCTGGTTCGCTGATGTCGAAAGGCTGTGGGACGAGAAATGGAATTCCGTGGTTCTGGCGGAAGGTGCCTGGTGCAGCCAGACCCTGTTCTCCAAGGAACCGATCCACACGCTGGAAGATTTCGTCGGCAAAAAGATCCGCGTCCATAATCCGCAGACGGCTTCCATGCTCGAAGCCATCGGGGCCAAGCCGGCACCGCTCGCCCTCTCGGAAGTTCCCTCCGCCTTGCAGCAAGGGATTATCGACGGGCTGTTCACCTCCACCTGCTACGGCAACGGGCAGGAATACTGGCGTGTCGCCCCCAATGCACAGAACTGGAAAATCGGCCCGATCACCGGTTGGGTGATCATCGTCAACAAGGACATCTGGGAGGAAATCCCCGAAGACCTGCAGGCCGCCATCCGCGTGGAAATGGCTGATCTGCAGCACGAAGCCCTTTATGACTTCTATGAAAATGTGAATGTGGCCGTGGACGAGATGCGTGAAGCCGGCATTGAACTGTGGACCGCCCCGCAATCCGAAGTCGACCGGGTCACAGCCCCTGAATATTCCGATGCCGCCTATCAGTCATTTTATGACCGTGCCAAGGAAGTCGGGTTTGACGGTGAAGCCTATGTTGCCAATGCGCGCCGCGTACTCGGCAAATAAAACAAAGAGCACCCGGCGTCATGCCGGGTGCTCATCTCATCCATCTTGTTTAAAGCTTGCGAATACCAGCGCTTCGAACAAACCCTATCGCCGGCAATTCCCCACAATCACCGCACTGTCCGTGAGACCCGCAATCTGGTCGATGCTGTGCAAGATCGCGCCGGACTTTTCCGTCCCCAGCCGCAGTTTTGCAGCACTTTCGAAACGGGCATGGATCAGCGCCTTGTCGGCATAAGCGATATTGTCCATGGCATGCGCGACTGTCTGCCCGTCCTTAAGGGTCAGCGTTACGCGCGTGCCCTGCTTTTGCGGGAAGGCATCGTTGAGGTTTTGATCAATGACGAAATTGACCGCGCCCACCAGCCGGAGGATTTCGGGGTCTTCCAGCCGGGCATAATTGGCTTCGGCGATTTCACCGCGCGCCAGGGCCGCCGAGACACCAAAGGCAATGCTCATCTTGGCCTGCAGCGGGGTCCGGTAGGGTCCCATATGCGCGCAGCCCGGATAGTTGAGCGCCGCATCATAGGTATCGATGGTAATCGCCTTGATCTGGTCGCTGCCGACCCCGGCCTTTTCAAGCGCTGCGACAGCCGCCTGACAGGGTGATTGCGCGAAATTACAGGCAGGCACCTGCTTGTTGAAAACGGAGAGGATTTCAGCGTCGCCCTGCGGAAACAGCGTCACCGGCCCATCAAGCGGCAGACGGGCATAGGCGGCCATCATCCCGGCGGGACCTTCAATAATGCTCGTGGAGCCACGGGCACCGGCCTGGGCCAGACGGATCGCCCTTATGGCATTTTGCGCGCCATAACCGGGGTGGAAATACATCTCGTCAGCACCATTATGCGGCCACTCATTAAGGCCCGCCGAGCAATTGCCGGCCAGTGCCAGTGCCGCAATGGTTTCCTCTTCCCCAAGCCCGAGCGCAATGGCCCCGGCGGCGGCGGCCGCATAAGGCCCCACAAGACCTGTGGGACGGAACAGCCGCGCGACTTCGGGGGTCATTACCTTGCGCCCCAGCCGCCCGCCAACCTCATAACCAATGATGGCGGCGCGCAAAAATTCGGGCCCGCTGATCGCATGGGTTTCGGACAAGGCCAATAGCGTCGGCCAGATCACGACACCCATATGGGCAATGCTGCCCGTATGCATGTCTTCACGCACCAGACCATGACCACGTACGGCATTGGCGAAAGCGGCATCGTCCGGTGTGGTGAGCTTTGCCTCACCAATGATCGTGCCTGTGCCATAGGGGGCAGCCACACTGGCCGCCTGCTGGCTCCAGGGGAGATCCGCCGCCTCCAGGGCGCAGGACAAAAAATCGACAAGGCACAATTGCGCCTTGGCCTTGAGGTCGGTCGAAATGTCCGCCGCGCTGAACCTGAACGCCTGACGGACAATATCCTCGAGAACCGTTGAGGGTATTGCTGTATCGGATTGTGCGGCGGACATGATGACTATCCTCTGATCTCGACGCCGGACCAATCCTCGATCAGCCTGGCCATCGAGGTGAAATCGGAATCGGCACCATATTTGGATTGGGTGATGGCCAGGATCTGGCGGACGAGCGCGCCGCCAACCATGGGCACACCGAGCGTTTCGGATTCATCGACGCACAGGCGCACATCCTTGTAGGACAGCCCGGTGGCGAAACCGAAATCGAAGGTCCCGGTGAGAACCGCCTTGGGGAACTTGTCCTGCGAGGCGCTGTTGCGGCCGGTACTGCGATTGATAATGTCGAGCATCACATTGGCATCGACCCCCGCCTTGACGCCCATGGCCATGGCTTCGGCTGTGAGAAAAACGGCGGCAGCGGCCAGCATGTTATTGGCCAGCTTGACCACCTGGCCGAGCCCCGCCTCTTCACCCACATGGGTGGGCTTGCCGAAATTGGCAATCACGGGTTCCACGGTTGCAAAAGTGGCGTTGGGACAGGAAACCATAAGGGCCAGCGTCCCCTCGGTTGCGCCCTTGATGCCGCCACTGACCGGACAATCGACCCATTGCTTGCCAGCCTTTGAAAGCCCGGCCGCAATTTCCTTGGCCGCACTCGGGCCGGTGGTCGAGACGTCGAGCATGATGGTGGCGCGCGACCCCGACGAAATGCCGTTTTCGCCCAGCGCCGTTTCGCGCACAATGTCCGGCTTTGGCAGGCTGGTGATCACGATATCGGTACGGTCGGCAACGTCTTTGGCCGACAGGCCCTTTTCGGCACCTTTTTCCACCAGATCATCCATCGCCGCCGCATTGACGTCGAGAACGACAAGCTCGTAACCCGCGGCCAGGAGCCGTTTTGACATCGGTCCGCCCATGCGCCCCAAACCGATGAAACCAATTTTCTGCTTTTGCATATTATCCTCTGTGTAATGGATTTGAATGGGCGTTGCTGGACGCTTATGGCCCGATGACGGTCATGCCTGCGTCAATTTTAAGGGTAACGCCGGTGATGGATAACGCCTCGTCGGAGGCGAGAAATACGGCAGCGTGGCCGATATCGGTGGTGGATGGCAGCCGTTTGATCACGGATTTCTGCTCGCGGCTTTTCCAGCCATCATCGTTGATGACGGAATTTGAACCCGGGGTCGGGACAGAGCCCGGCGCCACCGCATTCACCCGGATGCCGAAGGCACCCAACTCACCGGCCTGCTGCCGCGTCAACGCGTCAATGGCACCCTTGATGGAGGTATAGACAGAGGCATTGGGGAACGACACGGATACCGTGATCGAGGACAGATTGATGATCGACCCGCCGCCGCGCGCCTTCAAATGAGGCGTCGCTGCCTGCAGGCACCAATAGGTCCCCTTGAGACCGACATTGAGCATGCGATCAATCATCTCGGGATCGAAATCCGTCAGCAAGGCGTAGTGAAAGACCACGGCATTGTTGACCAGAATATCCAGACCACCGGCATCCGCTGCAAAGCGGTCGATCTTTTCAAAAACATCGGCGCGGTTGGACACGTCACAATGAACCGGCACGATATCGAGCCCGTCCGCCGCCTGCATGGCTTCGGCCAGCAGATCCTTGTTGATATCGGCAATCGCCACCTTGGCACCCTCAGCCGCCATCGCAAACGCAATGGCACGGCCAAGCCCGCCGCCGGCACCTGTTACAAATGCATTTTTACCAGATAAGCGCCCCAATGATTCCTCCTCGGCTACTCAGCTTGCCGCTGATGATATGTTGATCGATTTCTTACCATACTAATACAATAATACAATAGCGAGAACACAACCCAATGGCTTGTGGTGATGACCTTTTGCTGACTGCCGCCGGAAAGCGCGGCACAACGGCATTGGCGGCAACAGATTTCAGCGAAAGGGCCTTGCTCGAAGTGGACGCTCTCTCCTGCGTTTTTTGCGGAAACTGGAGAGGCGGAACTGCAAAAGCGACAACCCCATCGGAAAGGCGGGCCGCCGTAAAAATTGTGCCGGGTCACCCCGGCGATCACTTAGGCGCAATGCGGCGCGTGCAAACCTCATCGATCAGATTGCGCATATTGTCTATTACACATTCAATAATACAATTTGTAAACCCTCAAACCCGTGCCATCACCGCCCCGGCATCCCCTCGGCAGTCCGCAGAGACACGCATCTCATCGCCCGGAGCATCCATGCCAGAAAGCTGTATTATCATCATGTTTTTGGCAGGTGGGACAAAGCCCCGACGATCTGGGCAAGCGTACAGGATGGGGGAAAATAGGTGTTACGATACGCTTTGTTCATTTCAGACAGTGAAATTCACCTGTCAGCCGGAAATATTGTGTCCTGATCGGGCAATACGGAAATAACATTGTACGATTTTAACCTACTGACTGGTACTTTTACGAAGGGGTCGCACCGCCAGACAGCTATCGATTCAGGAATGGATTGGCCGCCGGGACGACAGCGACTTGAGCGCAAGACGGAAAATAATAGCCCCGCGACGCTCGACGAAGGCAAAATTGGCACGCGCCTTCAGTGACAGCACAACGCGAATGCCGGACAGGCCGGCAGAGAATTGGGGAAGACATGAGCGATACCGACGTCAGCAATTTCAACTTCAAGGTAGACCGGCCCGCGTCCACTCTGCGCCATAGTGTGACTGAGAGTATAAGACAGGCAATCGCCATGGGGCGGTTCAAGGCCGGCGACAGAATGCCCGAACGCGACCTTTGTGAAATGACGGGCGTGAGCCGCACATTGGTGCGCGAGGCGCTGCGCCAACTCGAATCCGAAGGTCTGGTTCAAGTGATCGCCCATAAGGGGCCTGTCGTCTCAACGATCACCGCCGAACAGGCAGAAGGCATTTATCAGGTGCGCGAGGTTCTTGAAGGACTGGCAGCCGAACTGTTCGCCACCAACGCGAACGACAAGCATCGCCAGGCATTGAAGGACGCTTTTTCCGGCGTGCGAAAGGCCTATGAATCGGGCGACGTATTAACCCGGCTTGCCGCCAAGAACCGGTTTTACGATTGCCTGGTCGAGGGTTCCGGGAACGAGGCTCTGGGGAGCTCGCTGCATATGCTCAATTCACGGGCCATGATCTTGCGGGGACGATCCCTGCAAATGCCCGCACGCACCGGAAAAAGCCTTGAGGAACTCGAAAGCCTTCTCACAGCGCTTGATGCACGAAACAGCGCCTTGGCCCGCAAACTGGCCGTCCATCATGTGCGCCAGGCGGCCAAAACAGTCATGCTAAGCTATCAAAAGGCGACTTGATCTCCAAAGCCAGATTACCCCCCCGATCACGCAAACCGCCTCTGGTCCTTTGCATGATCCGTTTCGGGTAAGCGATTCTGCCACCGGCACTTTTTAGCGGCGGGCAATGAAGAACGTGCGTGCGGTCACCCGGCAGCGAGCATTTCACAATGTGGGTTTTTTAAAAAACGGCGTGGACGCCGGAAACGTCCAGCACCGATAGAAACGTGAACCGGGTGCTGTGCCCCTCGAATACAGGTGCGTTCATGTTTGACTTGATCTCGTCAGAGGCAATGGCCTCTTTTTTCAAAGTGGTCCTCATCGATATTGCCCTTGCCGGCGACAATGCCATCGTCATTGCAATGGCCGCGGCAAGCCTGCCTGCTGTGCAACGCAAAAAGGCCATTCTGCTGGGCATTATAGCTGCGGCGGTGCTGCGCATCATTTTCGCGATCGGGGCCGTCCAGCTTCTGAATGTCGTGGGACTCTCCCTCGCCGGCGGCCTGCTTTTGCTCTGGGTTTGCTGGAAGCTATGGCGCGAACTGCGCCATGGGGGTGGCGATGACCTGCCGGATGCGACAACCGACGAGAAAACATCCAAAAATCTCCGGCAAGCCGTATTGCAGATCGTTTTGGCCGACATTTCCATGTCGCTTGACAACGTATTGGCGGTTGCCGGCGCGGCCCGTGAACATCCCGGTGTGCTCGTATTCGGGCTTGCCCTGTCCGTCGGCCTGATGGCGGTCGCGGCCACCTTGATCGCCAATCTGCTGCAACGGTTTCGCTGGATCGCCTATCTCGGCCTGCTGATCATTCTCTATGTCAGTCTGGAGATGATTTTCCATGGCGGCACAGAGGCCTGGCATGCCACAGCCGCCCTGCTCTGAAATGGGAATGCTGGCCACGTGCCTCAGGCCTTTTGAAGGAGAAATCCTAAGGCGCGTGGTTGAGCCGGCCCAGTTCCTGGGAAATTTCGGAGGCCGCTGATTTGAGGATCGGGGCGTAGCGATCGCACGCTTCCGCCTGGGATTTGAAGGCCGAGCTGAAATAGGTCAGCCCCAGACTGGCCATGACCCGGCCATCGGCATTGAGAATCGGCACCGCAATCGTGTTGGAGTTTGTCGGTTCCACATGCCGCGCCCGGGTGGCATAGCCGACCTCGCGCACATGATTGACCAGACGCATCAACTCGCGCGGATGATGAGCCATCGCATTTTCGGGATCTTTCGAATTGCGCAGCATATCCACGATCAGTTCAAATTCCTCCGGCTGTGTGAACGCGAAATAGGCGAGCCCCATGCCGCGCGTAATCAGCGGCAGGCGCATATTGACCGTCGCGTGAAACGGCGACATCGAACTGTCCGGCACCGTGGAGAACCGCACCACCACCGCATCCCGGTCCAGCAGCGAAATCGAGACTGGCCATTGGTGCTTGCGGGTGACGGCAATCGCCCAGGCCCGTCCCGCTTCCACCACCATCGGCTCCTTGTGAAAGCCCGAACTGAGCGAACTCACCTGCGCCGTGACCTGATAGCCACCCAGGCGCTGATCGTTTTCCACATAGCCTGCCTCCTCAAGTGTCTTGAGGATACGCACCAGGGTCGGCTTGGGCAGACTGGTGCGCGCGTGCAGGCGGGCAATCGAGGTATAGGGCTGCAGGTTTAGTTCCTGCAAAATCTGCATTGCGCGTTCAACGGCTCTAACTCCCATAAGGTGCCTGCCTCCCATTCCACCTGACGAAACGACACTGTTAGATACGTTGTCGCCTTCCCCCGTCAAGCTCTAAGTCAAAACGAGTTTACAAACGGAGGCCAGATAAATGTCTGACGAAAACCGGGCCGAGGTCCGCGCGCTGATCGCAAACATAGATGACGCCATTGTTGACGGCCTGATGCAGGGCGCGGTCGATCTTCACGTTCATTCCGGGCCTTCCACAATGTCGCGGCAACTCGACCATTTCGAGGCCGTGGAACAGGCCGCCGCCGCTGGCATGAGCGGCATTCTGTTCAAGGATCACCACTATTCTGTCGCCCCTTTCCTGCCCATCATGGAGCGGGTTCTGGGCCATCATAACGTCGCCATGTTCGGCGGCATTGTGCTCAATAATACCACCGGCGGGCTGGATCCGTTTGTCGTCGATGCCCAGCTGAAAATGGGCGCGAAAATGATCTGGATGCCGACGGCGCAATCGGCCAATCATATCCGCAGCTCCGCCCGCAAATCGCGGCTTGCCTCGAATGTGGCGCTGAAGAAATCACCCGGGATCACCGTGGTGGACGCCTATGGCGACCTGCTGGATTCGGTCAAGGAAATCCTTGATTCCATCGCGGAGTTTGACGCCATCCTGTCGTCCGGCCATCTGCATATCTCGGAAATCTGGACCCTGTTCACAGAGGCCAAGAAGCGCGGTGTCAAACGCCTGATCATCAACCATCCGATGTATGGCCTGCACTTCACTTATGCGGACATTCGCGAGCTCGCCGAATTGGGCGCGCTGGTCGAACAATCCGCCTGTCTTTATGTCGATTCCCGCTTCAACGTGTTCTCGCCCACCGATCTGAAGGAACATATCGAAGCCGCCGGTGTCGCAAATTCCTCTATCGGCTCCGATCTGGGACAGGTGGATAACCCCTCCCCTGTTGAAGGCATGCGCCAGGCCATCAAAATGTGTCTGGCTCTTGGCTTTTCGGAAGACGACGTCCGCCTGATGGTCCGGGACAATCCCGCAAAGCTGGTCGGCATCAAATCATAAGATAACGGGCGAAAGCCCGGCCCCGGACAAAATCGGGGCCATGAGGGGAACTATAATGAGCGACGTCGACACCGATATTGCGCAATTCGAGTCAGGGCCCAGAATACTTACCGGACTGGCGCAAACCCTTGTGCGGGTGATCGCTGCGGTCATCGTCATGCTGGCGATCAACCAGACCTTCAACCTGCGGTTTTTCGTCGGCTATACGCTGGTCGACCTGCGCTTTTATTACACCATCATCGCGCTGGGCCTGTTCTGCGTTTTCCTCATTTATCCAGCCCGCCAGAGCAAGCCGACCGACCCCACATGGCTCGACTGGACCCTGGCTGTCGCCAGCCTTGTGGTCTGCGGCTATTTCTTTGCCAACGCGTTCTCGATTTTGCTGCGCGGCTGGGAAATGGCACCGCCCACTGTCGCGGTTTATTTCTCGTTTGCGCTGTGGTTTCTGGTGCTGGAAGGCGGCCGCCGGGCCGGCGGCTGGCCGCTCGCCATCGTTGCCGCCATCATGTCGTGCTATCCGATCTATACCGATCTGCTGCCCTCCATGATTTCGGGGTTCAGCTCTCCGCCTGAATATACCGCCGCCTATCACGCCATGGGTTCGGAAAGCATTCTGGGCATTCCCTTGCGCACTTTCGCCCAGCTCATCATCGGCTTTCTGATTTTCGGCGCGGCCTTGCAACAGACAGGTGCCGGGGCTTTTTTCATGGACCTCTCCTTTGCCCTGTTCGGCAAGGTACGCGGCGGCCCGGCCAAGGTTTCGATCTTTTCCAGCGGCCTGATGGGGTCGATGAGCGGCAGTGTCATCACCAATGTGCTGACCACCGGCCCGATGACCATTCCGGCCATGAAGCGCATCGGCATCCGCCCGACTTTCGCGGCGGGCGTCGAGACCTGCGCCTCGACCGGCGGCACGCTGATGCCCCCGGTCATGGGTGCTACCGCCTTCGTCATGGCGAGCTTCATGAATGTCCCCTATGCCGACATTGCGCTTGCGGCCATCATTCCCTCGGCGCTCTATTTCTTCGGCCTGTTCGTGCAGATCGATGCCATGGCGGGCAAGGAAAAGCTCAAAGGCCTGCCGCAAGAGGAATTGCCTTCGCTGGCCAAGACCATCAAGGAGGGCTGGTATTACATCTTCGCCTTCGCCCTTCTCATCTACATGCTGCTGTTTTTGCGGCGGGAATCGCTGGCGGCCTATTACGCCACCCCGATTCTGATCATCCTCAACCAGCTGTTTTCGAAAAAGCACCGCTGGGGCTGGAAGCAGGTCGGTGAATTCCTTGAATCGCTGGGCTTCCTGTTTGCCAATCTCCTCGCCATCCTTGCCGCTGTCGGCCTGATCATTGGCGCGCTGTCGATGACCGGCGTGGCGGCAACCCTCGTCAATGACCTGCTCAGGATTGCCGGTGGCAATTCGCTGCTCCTGCTGCTGATGGGGGCGCTGACCGGCCTGATCCTTGGCATCGGCATGACCTCGACGGCGGCCTATATCTTTCTGGCCATCCTGTTGGCGCCAGCGCTGATCCAGGTGGGGCTCAACCCCATGGCCGTGCACATGTTCATCTTTTATTGGGGCATGCTGTCCTTCATTACCCCGCCTGTGGCGCTCGGTGCCTTTGCCGCCGCCTCCATCGCGAAAACACCGCCGATGAAGACCGGGTTTGAGGCCATGCGCCTTGGCAGCGTGATCTATTTCATCCCCTTCTTCTTCGTGTTCGAGCCCGCCCTTGTCTTGCAGGGAACCTGGGAGCAGATCGCGATTTCAACGGGCTTGGCGGCAGCGGGGATTGCCCTGTTTGCCTATGCCATCCAGGGCTACATGCCGTTTATCGGCCCACTGTTTGCCGGGCTCTGGTACGGGTTGACGCTGCGCATTGTGCTGCTGTTTGCAGCCATTCTCGTGGCCCTGCCCGCCAATATCGTTCCCGGTTGGTCGGACCTGCAGCTTCTGGCTCTGGCAATGGCCATCACCATACCCATTCTCGGGTTTGCCGCCTATCTCAACCATGGCGGCACCAGCCGATCGGCCTCGGCCTGATCTCAGTTCCAAGTCATAAGGAGACAACATGAAACTTGGCACCATTAACAGGCAGGGCAAAACAGCACTGGTCGCACAAAAAGGCGACGCAGCCCTGTTGCTGTCTGAATTGTATCAATCGGCGGGCCTGGGCGATGCCCCCGCCACCATGCAGGACCTGATCGATGGCGGTTCTGCGGAAAGCCAGCGCGTGGCAGAAGCTCTCGAAAAGGGCACGGCCACGGCCATGGACCCCGAGACCCTTGACTGGATGGCCCCGCAAACCCGGCCCTCCAAGATCCTCGGCGTTGCGTTCAACAATATGGGTATTCGCAAATCGGCCCATGTCGATCCCGGCGTGCCCAATTTCTTCCTCAAAGCCCCCTCCTGCCTGACCGGCCATAACAAGCCGATCATCATGGAAGAGCATTATGGCGAGACAATTCCCGAACTTGAGCTCGCCGCCGTTATCGGCAAGCGTTGCCGCAAGATCACCGTGGCCGAAGCCCGTGATGCGATTTTCGGCTATTCGATCATCAATGACGTCACCTCGCATGGCATGAAGTTCGGCATGGACTCCATCGCCACCACCCGCGAGGCGGATATGATCCGTCCCCATCACCTCGCCTGGCGTAACCTGCATGGCGAGGACGACCACGACGTCTATTTCGTCTATCACACCCGCTCCAAGGCCACCGACACGTTCGGGCCGATGGGCCCGTGGCTGACAACGGCGGACGAGGTCAAGGACCCCAATAATCTCGAAGTCAAAGGCTGGCTCGACGGTGAACCTTTCGCGGTTGATTCCACCTCCAGCTATCGTTTCAAGGTTGAAGAAGTCGTCGCTGAAGCCAGCCAGTACTTTACGCTTGAGGCCGGTGATGTGATCTGCTTTGGCACCTCGGCCAAGGGCGTCGGCAAGTTCCCCAAGGGCCACAGATCTGTCAATCTGCACCAGCTCACGGGTAAGCTCGACATTGAAGTCGAGGGTTTGGGCCGCTTGTCCAACCCGATTGTGCATGACTGGAAAAAATAGACGGGTAGAATTCGGGTTTTAAAAATGGGTGATGTGATGCAGGTGGTTGAAATAATTGGTGCTGGTGGTCCTGAAGTCTTGCACTTCGCGGACCAGAACAGGCCACAACCCGGCCCCCATGAAGTTGTCGTCCGCGTTGTTGCCGCCAGCATCAACCGGCCCGACATTCAGCAACGGCGCGGGCTTTATCCGCCCCCGCCCAATGCATCGCCCATACCCGGGCTCGATATTTCTGGCATTGTCGCCGAAACCGGCAGCGAGGTCACGCATCTCGCTGTTGGCGACGCCGTGTGTGCGCTGACCAATGGCGGCGGCTATGCAGAATACTGCGCCGTACCCGCGGTGCAATGCATGCCCATTCCCAAGGGCAGCAGTTTCATTGAAGCGGCCTCCCTGCCCGAGGCGTTTTTCACCGCCTGGAACAATGTCATCTGGGGCGGACGGCTGGCAGACGGCGAAGCCCTGTTCGTTCAGGGCGGCACCAGTGGTGTCGGCATGGCGGCGATCCAGATTGCCCGGCAATTGCGCAATGCCATCGTCTTTGCAACCGCTGGCAATGATATCAAACGCCAGATTTGCCGTGATATCGGCGCCAAGGCGGCGCTCGATTATCGCGGAGACTGGGAAAAAGAAATTATGGACCTGACCGGCAATGAAGGCGTCGATGTCATCCTCGACGCCCAGGCGGGCCCCAACACCCAAAAACAGCTCGACCTGCTGAAATATGACGGGCGGCTGGTGTTAATCGCCAGTCATCAGAGCAAAACCGCCGAAGTGAATACCGGCAAGATTGTGCGCCACCGCCTCTCCCTGTCGGGCTCAACCATTCGCCCGCGCACCCCCGCCTATAAGGGCCGCATCGCCGCGGCGCTGGTCAAGGAAGTCTGGCCGCTGATTGAAGCGGGCCGCATCACCACCCGCATTCACGCCATTCTGCCCTTCAGCGAAGTGCGCGAGGCGCACGCCATATTGGACCGCAATGAGCAGATCGGCAAAGTGGTCATGGCCGTTGACGCCGATCTGGCCGAGACGGTGCCCGGCACGGGTCAGGGGCAGGCCTGATGCTGACGGTCGATCGCCCGCTTGATCTCAAAAACCATGCCGGTCAGGTGCTCGGCGCGTCTGAATGGCGCACCATCACCCAGAAGGAAATCGATGATTTCGCCGAGCTTTCCGGCGATGATCACTGGATCCATATCGATGTGGAGCGGGCAAAGAGCGATATGCCCGGGGGCCGCACTATTGTGCACGGTCTTTATCTGCTGGCACTGGTGCCGGCCTTGCAGCGCGAAATCTACGCCATCCGCCAGCGCGGCAAGGGCCTTAATTATGGCTATGATCGCGTGCGGTTCATTCTGCCGGTGCCGGTGGAAAGCCGCATTCGCCTGAAACAGACGCTGGTGGACGCCACCGAACATGCGCTGGGCGCGCGGCTGGTGTTTGACCTCGAAATCGAGATCGAGGGCACCGAAAAGCCTGCCCTCGTCGCTCAGAACATCCTGCTGATTGAAAATCCATGACTGCAACACAAGAACACGCCCCGGACGCCGAAGCCCAGCTGCTGGCGACCATTCTCGCCCATGCCCTGCTGCGCCCCGACGACATCGCCCTGATCTGCGGTGACACAGAGACAAGCTGGAGCGCGCTGCGCCGCCGGACGCTGGCGCTGGCGGGTGCGCTTTATGCGCAGTCGCCCGAGATCGGCGAACGCGTGGTGCTGCTCGGCGATGTCAGCCTTGATCTGGTGATTGCCTATCTGGCGATTGTTGCCGCCGGCAAATGCGCGGTGCCCTTGCAGACTTCGGCCCATCCCGAGGCCCTGGCGGGCATGATCAGCGATTGCGCGCCGAGCCTGATTTTTGCCGACGGCAAATATCTCGATAACCTGCAGCCGTTTCTGAAAACGGATCTCCGCGCTGTGCGGCTTGGCACGGATGACATGGCCAACCTTGTTGCCGGTGCCACCCCGCTGGAAGCGCCGCTGCAGGTGCCCGCCGATACCCCGTTCAATATCATCTACAGCTCCGGCACGACCGGCAAGGCCAAGGGCATTGTCCAGCCCCATGCCATGCGCTACCGGCAGGCTGCCCGCAGCCTGTTTGGCCTTGGGCCGGACAGCACCATGCTGCTGGCAACCCCGCTTTATTCCAACACCACGCTGATGCCGATGCTCTCGGCCCTCTGCCATGGCGCGCGCGTGGTGATGATGCCGAAATTCGATGCCGAGAATTATCTCGAGCTGGCCGAGAAATTCACCGCAACCCATACCATGCTGGTGCCGGTGCAATATCAGCGCATTCTGGCAGCCCCAGGTTTTGCCAGTCGCGACCTCAGCCATTTCAAAATCAAGCAATCCACCGGCGCGCCGATTGCGCCCGCCGACAAAAAGCGGATTGCCCATGACTGGCCGGGACGCTTTCTCGAAGTCTATGGCCTCACCGAAGGCGGCTGCACCTGCATTCTCGATGTCGCAGCCTTTCCCGAAAAAGCCCATACGGTGGGCAAGCCGGCAAGCGGCAATGATATCAGGGTGATCGACGACAACGGCAATGATGTGCCGACTGGCGAACGCGGCGAGATCATCGGCCGTTCGGCAATGATGATGTCGGGCTATTTCCGCAACGAGGCGGCGAATGACGCGTTTTACTGGCGCGACAAGGATGGCGTGCTCTATCACCGCACCGGCGATATCGGCGTTTTCGACAGTGACGGGTTTTTGACCCTTGTTGACCGCAAGAAGGATGTCATCATCTCTGGCGGCTTCAATATCTATGCCTCGGACCTTGAGGAAAAGTTGCTGCAACATCCCGATATTGCCGACGCCACAGTCATCGGCATTCCGAGCGAAAAATGGGGTGAAACCCCGCTGGGTCTGGTCGTCGCCAAACCCGGGGCAGAGATTGCACCGGATGACATATTGGCCTGGCTCAATAGCCGTCTGGGCAAGATGCAACGCGCTTCGGCCATCGAACTACGCCCTGAATTGCCGCGCAATGCCGTCGGCAAGGTGCTCAAGCAGGACCTGAAAAAAGCCTATTGGGAGGACGCCAATGGCTGAGCGTCATGAGAACGGCCCCGAAGTTGCCCTGATCACCGGCGGCAGCAGCGGCATTGGCCGCGCCACGGCCCTGCGGCTGGCCCAACGCGGCACAAGGGTGATTGTCGGCTATCACTCCAATCAGGACGCCGCCGAGGCACTGGTGGCGGAAATGGACGGTAGCGGCCATCTGGCCTTACGCATTGCCATTGAAGACACGGCCAGCATCACAGCGGCGGCCGAGACCATCACGCAGCAATTCGGCAAGCTCGACGCGCTGGTCAATAGCGGCGGCAATACCAAGCCGGTACCGCTCAATGAACTCGACCAGCTGACCGACGACATTTTTGACAATGTGGTGGCGGTCAATCTGCGCGGCCCGTTTGCGGTCATCCGCGCCATGCGGCCCCTGCTCGACAAGGGCAAAAATGCCGCCATCGTCAATGTGTCCTCGCTTGCCGCGCAAAAGGGCGTTGGCAGCAGTCTCGCCTATTGCGCCGCCAAGGGCGGGCTCGACACGCTGACCATCGGGCTGGCCAAGGTGCTGGCCCCAACGATCCGCGTGTTCTCGATCTCGCCTGCGGGGGTGGATACGGAATTTGTCGCGGGGCGCACACGGGCGCAGCTTGAGGCCACGGCGGCGCAGGTGCCTCTGAAAAAGATCACCTCGGCCGATGATGTCGCCCGCGCGATTGTGGCCTCTATTGTGGATTTGACCAGCAGCACCGGCCTGATCATCACTGTCGATGAAGGCCGGCACCTCTAGAGCCCGTCAGTTTTTGCTGGAAACATCCTTCGTCATCGCGAGGCGCATAGCGCCGTGGCGATCCACAGCCTCAAGTTCTGGTGTCTGCCGCTCTGGATTGCCGCGCGCCTTTGGCACTCGCAATGACGGGGTAGCGCTATTCAGCTGAACGCGCCGGCACCTGCCCCTTGCTGACAAGGGTCATCACGGTTTCGTCTTTCTGGTTGGACACCGTGACCTTGGTGCCGATCACCCCGAATTCGGGACGGCTTTTGGAGCGTTCCGCCGAAATCACCTCGCGGGTCACCGTCAGGATATCGCCCGGGCGCACTGGCTTGCGCCAGCGCAATTCGTCAATCCCGAGCCCCACGACCGGCGTATCGCCATAACCGCCGCTCTCGATGAACAGCCGCATGGAGAGCGCCGCGATCTGCCAGCCGCTGGCAATGACAGTGCCGAACCGTCCGGCTGCTGCCGCGACCGGATCGGTATGCATGGGTTGGGGATCGTTTTGCAGCGCATAGGCAATGATGTCCGCCTCGGTCATCTCGACGCTTTTGCTGACCCAGGTCTCGCCAATCTCAAAGTCTTCAAGGAAGCGGGGCATTCAATTCTCCGGAATATAAAAAGGTTGGTTCAGCGGGTGCTGTTGGTGCCCGACGCCAGCCGTGTGGCTTCGAGCTCCTTGAGAATATCGGGCAAGCGGCTGACAGCGGCCTGCTGCAAATCCTCATAAAGACTATTGCCATGGGCATCTATGGCAACCGTCACCGGCCCGAAACCATTGAGCCTGTAACGCGACAGGCGGAACTGTTCGATCAGATCATCCCAACCGGTTTCAAGCCGCTCCTCCGCGCCATTGCTCAACAGCGGCGACGCGCCGCCCGGCATGGAGAAATAGACACAGCCCATTTCTTTCAGGGCGGCAACGCATTCAGCGCCCATGCCGCCCTTGCCGCCGACCGATGTCAGGCCCAGCTCGCGCACAAGGGTGGGCATGAAGGCGTTGAACCGGGTCGAGGTGGTTGGATTGACGTAATTGGGCAGCCATTTGCCGTTTTCCTCACGGCAATTGCTGCCCATGTGAAAAAAGGCTTCGCCCCGCAAATCAATCGGCAGCGGCTCGCCTTTGGCCAGCGCCGCGATCATGCGTTCATGAGTGGCAAAGCCTGCCGTGACGGTCACCTCCCCGTCGAGCAGCACCATATCGCCAACCTTGAGCGAGCGGGCCGTTTCAACCGATAGCGGCAATGTCAGGCGCAAGGGTTCTGTCGGAGCGCTATTCAAGGCGGGTCACCTTTCCGTCATTGTCGATGCGCACGGCGGTGCGGCGGTTGATCCAGCAATTAAAGCACACGGCGACCGGCACAAACCCATGCCCATGGGCGTAATCCACATGCACCGCGAGGGCCGTGGTGTCACCGCCGGTGCCCATGGGACCAAAGCCGGTCTTGTTGACGGCGACCAGCAGGCGCTCTTCCATCTCGGCGATCATCGGGTCGGCATGTTTGGAGCCGATCTTGCGCAGGGTCGCCTGCTTGGCCATTTTCGCCGCATGATCGAACGAGCCGCCAATGCCCATGCCGATAATCACCGGCGGGCAATGCTGCGAACCGGCGGCCAGCACGCATTCCATGAAATAGGCCTCGATTTCGGCAATCTTGGGATAGCTGAAAATCTTGAGATCAGCCCAGCGGCCCGACCCGAGCGCCTTGGGCGAACAGGTGATTTCCATATAATCGGCCCCATCGATCACATCGAAGGAGACAATGGGCATGTCCTTGCCCTTGTAACTCCGCTCCATGGTCAGGGGATGGGTGATGAATTTGAGGATCGGCGGCTGAATGGTATCGACCAGTTCGGCAAAGCCATCGACAAAGGCCCGGCGGATATCCCCGTCCAGCGTCAGCTTGGTGCCGATCTTGACGAAATAGGTCGGGAAACCCGCGTCCGAACAGGCATGCCGGTCTTCGCTTTCGGCAGCCCGCGCCGCCGCCTGCATGAAATCGAGCGTGCGCTGGGAGGTGGGGTTGGTTTCCGTCAGGCGCGCCGCAGCGAGCGCGTCGAGCGTATCGTCGGGCACCTTTTTGAGTGACCACCCGTAAAGATCGCAAGCGGCCTGCCTGATAACGTCATAGGTGATCGCCAATTCGGATGTCCCCCTCGTGGATTATCCTCCTGCTCTAGGGTTCCCCCGGCTGGACTGCAAACCCCGGGCACCATTCATTCCGCACAATGGAACATTCGCTTGCCAATGATAAATGCCGATTGCCTCGGCCGCCGGTTTCGGCAAACCATGGGCAAAACGTATAACGGAGCCTGATCAGCATGCCCGATAAAACAGCCCTGAAAGTCAGCCGGCAGGAGGCCGAGATATTCCTGCGGGCCCTGTTTGAACAGGCGGGCGTTGAAACCCCCGCCGCCGCCAGCGTTGCCGCCGGGCTTGTTGAAGCGGATCTGCAGGGTGTGCATTCCCATGGCATGTTGCAGGCCCCCAATTATCTCCGCCGCCTCCGCGCCGGCACGATTGCCAAGGGCAGCACGCTCAAACCGGTCCATCAAAGCGCGGCCATTTCGGTTTTCGATGCCGGGCTTATTCTCGGCCATCCCGGGGCGGAACAGGCAATGACGGCGGCGACCGACAGCGCCCGCCAGTTTGGCATTGCGGCCGTTGCCGTGCGCGCGGCCACCCATTTCGGTGTTGCCGGGCGCTATGTGCGCAGCGCCGCAGATGCCGGGCTGATCGGCATCGCCATGTGCAATACGCGCCCCATGCTGCCCGCCCCCGGCGGCGATCAGGCTGTGGTCGGCAATAACCCGCTTTCCATTGCCGTGCCCTGCGCCGGACGGGCCCCGATCGTCTTTGACATGGCCATGAGCGCCGCGTCCATGGGCAAGGTGCGGCTGGCCGCCCAGCGCGGCGAACCCATTCCCCTCGGCTGGGCCGTGGACGAGACCGGCACCCCGACGACCGATGCCCAGGCCGCGATCAAGGGCATGTTGCTGCCCGCCGCCGGGGCCAAGGGGTTCGGACTGGCGCTGATGGTCGATTTCCTCTGCGCGCTATCTGGCGGCTCTGCCGGATCAGAAGTGGCCACGACCTATGGACCGGCAGATCGCCCGGCCGATTGTTCGTGGTTTTTCATCGCCATTGATCCCGCCCATTTCGGCCTTGACCGCGCCTATACCGATCATATCGCCGAACTGGCCGGGCATATTGCCGACCGCAGCCCGCTGCCGGGGGATGGCAAACTGGCCGCCGCAAAAGCGGCCGCTGACATGGTCACCGTCCAGCACACCCTTGCCGCCGAACTGGAAGCTTTGTCGCTGGAGATGGGTGGGGCCAGCCGCTTGCAGCCGGTGCCCGCGCCCTAAGGCAAAACCCGGTTCATCAGGCGAAATGGTTATGTTTGCCACTTGCCGCGCCGGGGATGCCGCACCCATAAAAAGCAAAAATGGCCGCAACGGGTCTTTGAGGAAACAAGCATGCGCAACAGCACCAAATTCTATATCGATGGCGCCTGGGTGGACCCGGCGACCCCCAATCTGCTCTCGATCGAGAACCCGGCGACAGAGGAAATGATCGCCGAGATCAATCTCGGCACCAAGGCAGATATCGACCGTGCCGCCAAGGCCGCCCGCCGGGCTTTCGACAGCTATGCGCAAACCTCGCGCGAGGAGCGGCTCGACTATCTCCACCGCATCATTGCCGGCTTCAAGCAAAGACTGCCCGAGCTCGCCGCCATGATGACCGCCGAAATGGGCTCGCCGATTACGTTTTCGACCGAGCGGCAGGCAACGGTGGCGCTGTTTCATTTCGAGGAAGCAGCAAGGGTGCTGGCCGATTACACGTTCGAATGGCAGGAAGGTGTGGGGAGCATCCGGCGGGAGCCGATCGGGGTTTGCGGCCTGATCACCCCCTGGAACTGGCCGCTGAACCAGGTTGCCTCCAAAACCGCCCCGGCGCTGGCTACCGGCTGCACCATTGTGCTCAAGCCCAGCGAAATCGCCCCGCTCAGCGCCATGTTGCTGGCCGAAATCATTGACGAAGCCGGGGTGCCTGCCGGAGTGTTCAATCTGGTCAATGGCAATGGCCCGGAAGTGGGCGAAGCGCTCGCCTCCCATCCCGAAATCGACATGGTCTCGTTCACCGGTTCGACCGGGGCCGGTATCCGCGTCGCCAAGCTGGCCGCTGATACCGTCAAACGGGTGGCGCAGGAACTGGGCGGCAAATCGGCCAATATCATTTTGCAGGATGCCGATCTGGAACGCGCGGTGATCTCTGGCGTGCATGCCTGTTTCACCAATGCCGGACAGAACTGCCAGTCGCCCACGCGCATGCTGGTGCATCGCAGCCAGCGCGACCTTGCTGTCGACGCCGCGCGCAAGGCCGTGGCCAGCATCAAGGTCGGCGACCCGACCGATCCCCAAACCGGCCTTGGCCCGATTGTCAGCCAGTCGCAATTCAACAAGGTGCAGGACCTGATCCAGTCGGGCATTGATGAGGGCGCAACCCTTGTCGCCGGGGGCTTGGGCCGTCCCTCCGATCTGAACCGGGGCTATTTCACCCAGCCGACCGTGTTCGCCGATGTGACCCCCGACATGCGCATCGCCCAGGAAGAAGTGTTCGGCCCGGTGCTGGCGATGATGAATTACGAGACCGAGGACGAAGCCGTCGACATCGCCAATGCGACCCCGTTTGGCCTTGCGGGTTTTGTGCAATCCAGTGATCCAAAACGGGCCCGCCAGATTGCCAACCGCCTGCAGGTGGGCCGCGTCTATTTCAACGGTGCCCCTTTCGACCGGGCCCTGCCGTTTGGCGGTTACAAGCAATCGGGCAATGGCCGCGAATTCGGGCGGTTCGGCTTTGAGGAATATCTCGAGGTCAAGGCGCTCCTGGGTTTTCCCGAAAACTGAGCCAGCGCTATTCCGTCACACGAAACAGACGGGCGTCCGCCATTTGCCTGAAGGGACGCCCCTTTATACTCGGGCCATCAAACAACTAACAAACGACAAGCATCGTTGGAGGAGGATTCATGTTGTGGAAATCAATGCTCTTGGGCAGCACTGCGGCCCTTATGCTGACCGGTTTCGCCCAGTCAGCCGAAGTGAAATTGCCAAAAAATGTGGCCGTCACCTCTTATGACGTGGGTGCCGCGTCTTATAATCAGGCGGTAGCGCTGGGCACAGCTCTTGGCAATGCCTATGACATCTCGCTGCGGGTTCTGCCCGCGACCTCGGATGTCGCCCGTCTCTTGCCCATCAAGCAGGGCCGCGTCGAATTCGGCGTGATCGGTTCGGAATCCTTCAATGCTGCTGAAGGCACCGAAGCTTTTGCCGATCCCGAAATCGGACCGCAGCCGCTGCGTCTTCTGGTCGGTTCGAATTCCGACAATTGCTTCACCCTTGGCATCAAGGGCGATTCCGGCATCGACACCATCGACGATATCAAGGGCAAGCGGATAGCCTTTGTGGTTGGTGCCCCGGCGCTGCAGAGCAATGTCGCCGCGTTTCTGGCCTTTGGCGGCTATACCTGGGACGATGTTGAAAAGATCGAGGTCGCCAGCTTTGGCGCGTCGTGGCAGGCCCTGATCAATGGTGAAGTCGATGCGGTCACCTCATTGACGACCGGCAGCTATAATCAGCAGGCCGCCTCTTCACCTTCGGGCCTCAAATGGCTGCCTTTGCCCAAAGCCAACAAGGAAGGCTGGGAACGCCTGCAGGCCGTAAAGCCGCAGTTCTCGCCACGGATCGGCACGCTGGGCCCCAATATGTCCGAAGAGAATCCGCTCGAATGCGCCGGCTTCCCCTTCCCGGTTCTCGCGACCTTCCCCGAGCGGGACGCGGACATGGTCTATAGCCTGACCAAGGCTGTCGACGCGCAGTTCGACGCCTATGTGGGCATTGAACCGGCCATGGTGGGCTGGGCTGCCGACCGGCAGAACTTCCAGTGGGTCATCCCCTATCACGAGGGTGCGGTGCGCTTCTGGACAGAAAAGGGTTTGTGGACCGATGAAGACCAGGCCTATAATGACGGCCTCGTCAAACGTCAGGAACTGCTGATGGCGACCTGGAACGGCCTTGACGACAAGAGCGGCTGGCCCGCAGCGCGCGTTGAAGCCCTCAAGGCAGCCGGCCTGCGCACCTACGAATAGCGTTCGCAAGAAACGCAAAAACAAGGCCCCGGATCGTCATGATCCGGGGCCTTTTTCTTGTTCCGGAAACATCGACGGTCGTCAGCCGATATCACACAGCTCGGAGCGGGTAATGAAGCGTTTGCCCCGTCCATTATCGAGGGAAAACATGCCGCCACGCCCCTCGATGACATCGATGATCAGACGCGTGTGTTTCCATGTCTCATATTGGTCGCCGCCAATGTAAAACGGCGCGCCGCCGATTTCACCCAGCTTGACGTCATGATCGGCAATGATCAGTTCGCCCTCGGGGTAGCACATGGGCGAGGACCCGTCGCAACATCCACCCGACTGGTGAAAGATCACCGGGCCATGCTCGGCAACGATCTCCTTGATCAGTTGCAGGGCCGCTTCCGTCGCTTCAACCTGTTCTGGCATTTCATCCTCCGCATATTGAACTATCGGGGAGAAAACCGGGCATGCACGAAGGCACGCCCGGCCGGGAGGTTTCTTTTAGAAAAAGCCGAGCTTGTTGGGGTTATAGCTCACCAGCATATTCTTGGTTTTCTGGTAATGCCCGAGCATCATCAAATGATTTTCGCGGCCAATGCCCGATTGCTTGTATCCCCCAAACGCCGCATGGGCGGGATAGGTGTGATAGCAATTTGTCCACACGCGCCCCGCCTGAATGGCGCGGCCAAACCGGTAGCAGGTATTCACATTGCGGCTCCACACACCGGCACCCAGCCCGTAAAGCGTGTCATTAGCGATTTCGAGCGCTTCCTCATCGGTCTTGAAGGTGCAAACCGACAGTACCGGCCCGAAAATTTCCTCCTGGAAAATGCGCATATTGTTGGTGCCCTTGAACACCGTCGGCTGGATATAATATCCGCCCTCGGTATTGCCCGAGGTTTCGGCCGGACCACCGCCAATCAGCAGTTCCGCCCCTTCCTTGAGGCCAATATCCATATAGGAGAGGATTTTCTCGAACTGCTCGCTGGAGGCCTGCGCACCAACCATGGTCTTGGGATCCAAAGGATCACCCTGAATAATGGCCTCGATCCGCTTGAGGCAGCGGGCCATGAATTCCTCGTAGATATCCTCATGGATCAGGGCCCGGCTGGGACAGGTGCAGACTTCGCCCTGATTAAAGGCAAACAACACCAGACCTTCGATCGCCTTGTCGAGGAAGGCATCATCCACATCCATCACATCCTTGAAGAAGATATTGGGGGATTTGCCACCCAGTTCCAACGTGCATGGAATGATATTGGCGCTGGCATATTGCATGATCAGACGGCCGGTGGTCGTCTCGCCGGTAAAGGCGATCTTGGCGATACGCTTGCTCGATGCCAAGGGCTTGCCGGCCTCAAGGCCAAAGCCATTGACCACATTGAGCACGCCTGCGGGCAACAGGTCGCCGATAAGCTCCATCAATACCATGATGGACGCCGGTGTCTGTTCGGCGGGTTTCAATACAATGCAATTGCCGGCGGCGAGCGCCGGGGCCAGCTTCCATACTGCCATCAGAATGGGGAAATTCCAGGGAATGATCTGGCCGACAACACCCAGCGGCTCCTGGAAATGATAGGCAACGGTATCGCCATCCAACTCGCTGAGCGCGCCTTCCTGGGCGCGGATAGCTCCGGCAAAATAGCGGAAGTGATCAATCGCCAGTGGCAGATCGGCAGCGGTCGTCTCGCGAATGGGCTTGCCATTATCCCATGTTTCGGCTTCGGCCAGATCGGCGAGATTGTCTTCCATCACCTGGGCGATCTTGTTGAGGATGATGGCGCGTTCGGTAACGCTGGTGGCACCCCAGGCGGTTTTGGCCGCATGGGCGGCATCAAGCGCCAGATCGATATCCTTGGCATTGGATTGGGCGACCTGACAGAGGACCTTGCCGTTGACCGGCGTGATATTGTCGAAATATTGCCCGTCCACCGGCTCGACAAATTTGCCGCCGATAAAATTGCCGTACTTCTTCTTGAATTGAAAAGCCATGATTTCTCCTCCCAGAGACGTTGCTGAGTGCAACACATGCACCAAGCTGGGAGGAAAACCGGGACATGTCATCAGGGCCCGGACGGCTTGGTGGGCGGACTGTCGCAGGAATGCGACAATTGGCTCAACTAATAAAGCGGCGGCTAAATAGTGGCCCGGCTTTCAGTCAAATTTCTTGAGCTTTCGATGCAATGTGGCGCGGCTGATCCCCATGGCGCGCGCCGCCGCACTGACATTGCCATGGGTCCGCGCCAGAGCCTGTTGAATGACCCTATATTCGGCCATTTCATAGTCACGGGCATGATCGACTTCCTGCCCTTGCAGGGAGGAAAGCGGGCGGGAATTTTGCAGGTCGGCATCGCTCAGACCATAGATATTGCGGGCATGGCGCGTCGCCCCGATCACCAGATCATCCTGATCTACGGCCAGAAGCGCCGCGCTGCGCCATCCGGGCACATTGCGTTCCCGCGCGATTTCAACATTGGGCACCAGAATGATGCGGGCCTTCGAAAAGCGTTCGCTGAAATGATCGGTTTCAATCCGGCGGGCGGTATCCACAACCGCCGCCGAGATCAGCCGGGAAAAACCCGCTGTCAGATCGGCACGGCATGAGGAGACATCAATCACCGCCATCAGCTTCCCCTCATGATCGAATATCGGGGCGGCCGTGCATGACAGACCGATATTCTTGGAGAGGAAATGCTGGTCCTTGTGGATCGTCAGCGGGCGTTCCTCGGCAATGCAGGTGCCCACCCCATTGGTGCCCTCGCTGGCCTCGCTCCAGACAGCCCCGGTCCATAGCCCCCATTGATTGAAGGTTTTATCGTCCGCCTGCGCACCGCGCCTAGCAATGGCGATACCATTCTGATCCGCCAGAATGACACTGCACCCCACATCGCCCACTGCCACATAAAGCTGATCAAGGCTTTGCCCGCTGGTATTGACCAGCAATCCCAATCGCTCCTGGGCCTGCCTGAGTTCCGCCTCGGTAAGCCGCTCGGGGCTACGTTGCGCGCCGGGATTGAGATCATAAAGAACGCTGCGCTGCCATGAGGCCACAAGCGGAAAGCGTGCCGCTTCATCCCGCGCGATGGCAGACTCTATGGTCGCTGTATGGCTATCCGCCGATGACAGGTTAAGACCCATCCAACAAGCTTCCCCTCCCGACAAACCTGACAGAACTGTACATAAACCAGAAGCATACGCCAATATTGCGGCAGTTAAGGCCGCCTCTTTAACGCGGTGCCTTGCACGGCATTGAACAATGCCGGACCTGCCCCTACCAGATCCAGAACAATAAAACCCAAGGGATAATTCACCACGAACCAGGGCGAGGATGACCAGAGAAAGGCCCCGACGGCAACGCCCATCAACCCCACAATGATCAGCAGACTGTCCCAGAAAGTCGCGGTTCGGGCGCTGATTTTGACTATTTCCGAGCCCGGCGGCCGGGCGCTGAGTTCTATCGCATTGGTTCTCGGCGAAAGCTGCGCACCAATCAGTGCGTCGGCCGGCTAGAACCCTTGTCAGTAATTCAGCCTGTCGTCAGGCCGCCGGCATGGGGAGCGGCACCTGATCCAGCCGGACAATCCAGCCATTGGTGGCCGGTGACAGGGCGGGGTAAATCGAGGCCACAAGTGGGTCGTGCCCGGGAATGATATGCGATTTTGACGTCGCCAGACGCTCAACCCGGTCATAGCCCTCCAGCACATCGGAAACGCTGTCGATCACCGGGAAGACCCGCCTTTGCTCAAGATGGGCATAGTGATGAGCCACATCCGAGGCAATCATGACATAGCCGCGGGCGGTCTTGACGCGCACAGCCTGCAGCCCGCGTGAATGCCCGCCCATATGATGCAGCGTGATGCCGGGGAAAAGTTCGGACTCACCATCGTGAAAGCAGACCTGTCCGGCATAGACCCGCCGCACCATGGTCAATACATCCTCGACTTCATAGGGATGGTTCACGGCGTGGTGGCACATGCACCGGCCGGTGGCGAACGCCATCTCCTGATCCTGGAGGTGAAAGCGTGCATTCGGGAACAGGTCATTATTGCCTGCATGGTCGTAATGCATATGGGTAATGATGACATCATCGACCGCTCCCAGGTCAACGCCGAGGGCTTCGAGCCCCTCGCGGACCGGGTGCAGGATGGTACGTTTGCGTAACTGGGCACCGCGCTGGTCAAAGCCGGTATCGATGACAATGGTCCTTGTGCTGTTACGCACGACCCAGACATAATAATTGAGCGGCATGGGCGCATCATGGGGGTCGCCGCCGATGAAGTTCTCGCTCGCATTGCGCTCAACGCGTGCATAAACGATGGCGAAAGCTTCGTAGATATCGTCACTCATAATTCATTACTCTCGGAATGAGATGATCGCCGCACCAGTGGCGCGGCGATCATAGGTGCCCTTTTACTGGGCAGCTTCGGCATCAAAGACTTCCTTGGCAAGGCGGAATGCATCCACCCCTGCCGGCACCCCGGCATAGATCGCAACCTGCATGAAGATCTCACGGATTTCCTCCTTGGACACACCGTTTTTAAGAGCGCCGCGCAGATGCATCTTGAGCTCATGCGGCCGATTGAGCACAGCAATCATCGCCAGGTTGAGCATGGAGCGCTGCTTGTGGGGCAGTTCCTCACGTCCCCAAACGGCACCCCAGCAATATTCCGTGACCAGTTCCTGCATCGGCCGATTGAAGTCATCAGCCGCCTCAAAGGACGCTTCAACAAACTTTGCACCCAAAACATTCTTGCGGATTTCGAGGCCGCGTTCAAAAACTTCTTTACTCATAGTCATGCTTTCCTTGATGAAGCTCACGGGAGGAGCGCCTTTGAAAGCCCGGCGTCGAAACGCCGGGCGGTTGAATGGTTAGTTGGTTTCCCAAATGGCTGGCGACAGCGCGATATCAGTCGGGAAGACAGTGCGCGGCACGCCATCCTGCCACTGGATGATCGTCATGCCAGCGCCTTCGCGCTTGCCGGTCTCGTCAAAGGCCAGCGTGCCACCGGGGAAATACGGCGAAGGGCCGGCATCCATAGTGCGCAGGGTTTCGGCAACCGCTTCGCGATCGGCCACACCGGCAAGTTCCAGCGCTTCTTTAAAGACCCACATATCGCCATAGGTGGAAATGGCATTCTGGGACATCCACGGCTCGTCAAAACGCTCTTTCATGCGCTGGATCAGCTCTTCATGGCCCTTGAACGCATAATTGCCGACAGCCGACATCACGCCCTGCATCAGGTCCGGGCTGACGGTATTGAGCACGTCAGGTTCGGCAATCGCGGTACCGAACGAAACGGTTGGAATCTTCACATTGAACTCGTTCATCTTTTCAAGGATGAGCTTGGAGTCCGAAATGACGGTCGGCAGGAAGAACAACAGGTCCGGCTTGCGCGAACGCAGCTGCTGGATCAGCGAGGAGGCATCCGAAAGCGGCGGCGTGAACACTTCGTCCACCACCAGTTCCAGATTGTTGTCGGCCAGAAGACCGCCTTCCTTCATCGCCTTGACCGAGGACAGGGAAGCCGCCGTGTTGTCCGTAATAATAGCCACGGTCTTGGGGCGAACGCCTGTGGTTTCCTCAGCCAGGTCAAGGATCGCGGGGATGGCGATACCGGCCTGGGCACCGGCTGAAGCGGAAGTCTGGAAGATATATTTAAAGCCACGCGCGGTAATCTGGTCCGAATAGGACAGCGTCAGCATTGGCAGCTTGGCCCGCTCGGTCACCTCGGTCACGGCCAGCGTGAACGACGACAGATAGGCACCGGTAGCGGCCACAATCTCGGGATGGTCAGCAACCATGCA
>Ga0209344_10000468_pt1 | contig 70424 bp, 67 predicted proteins | sample Cruoilmetagenom6_FD_187293 | JGI IMG/M metagenome (GOLD analysis project Ga0209344, IMG submission 187293) | Oil polluted marine microbial communities from Coal Oil Point, Santa Barbara, California, USA - Santa Barbara Oil Seep Sample 6 (SPAdes)... | ecosystem: Environmental > Aquatic > Marine... | reverse complement strand
AAATTAAATGAAATAATAATTGGTGTTCCTTAAAATTTTTATAAAAAATTTATTCGCTGTTTTGAGTTGGAGCAGACAAATAATGTTGTAGCCTCACCAAGAATCGAACTTGGATCTAAAGTTTAGGAAACTTCTATTCTATCCATTGAACTATGAGGCCATAGTGTAACACCCCAAATTTAACTATTTTATGAGGATTGCTGACAGGAATTTAAAGAAGAACGTTATCCTTTCTTTCTTAAACGATTACGAAGCATGCACAAAACTCCAATTTCTTCCTTAGACAAGTTTTCCGCTTTTTTGAGCAATTGATTTATTTCCTTTTCAAAATATTTTAAGGTGCGGCCTTCGGTATAATCTTCAATTACTCTAGGGTCAATATAGCTGCTCCGGGCCACGGCGGGGGTGTTGCCTAAGGTTTCGGAAACCCGGTTCACGGCTTCCTTTATATTTTTGTCCAATAGCTTTTGGTCTTTCTCCTCAACTACGCCAAGTTCGTCCAGTGCTATGGCGGCTATCATCGTTCCTGCCCAGGTTCTAAAATCCTTTGCGGAAAATTCTTCGCCCATCACTTCGTGAATGTAGCAATTTAGATCATCGCTCTTCACATCTATAATATTGTTGTCCTCATCCAGATATTTGAAAATCTCATAGCCCGGCATATCATCTATTTCTTGGACAATCTTGGCAAGTTTTTTATCAACCACGTGCTTTTCCTGTTCTTGTCCAGATTTTCCATTGTAGGAAAATATGAGCTCATCGCCGTTTATAGTGAGATGCTTACTGCGCATGGTGGTTAAGCCGTAGGTTGCGTTTTCTTTGGAATAGGCCTCACTGCCCGGCCGAAAAAAGGCCGATTCTAAGAGACGGACCATAGTGGCCAGGACTTTTTCACGATTTAGCTTTCGTTTGCGCAAATGCTGGCCGGTAACACGCCGCATATGTTCTAATTGATTGGCAAAATCTATAATTCGATCAAACTTTTTGGCGTTTTGGCGTTCGGTATATTTTGGATGGTAAATGTACTGTTTGCGGTCTTTGTCATCTCTGCCGGTGGCCAGTAGATCGGCATTTCGGTCTTCATTTATTTCTACATCAGTCCAAGCTGGGGGGATGACGAGTGATTTTATCCACTTACGGGTTTCGGGGTCCGTGATGGTTCTGCCGTTTTTGTCCTTATATGTAAAACCTTTGCCGTGTCTTTTTCTTTGATACATAGCTTTTTGAATTAAAAATAAAACAAAATTTACTTTTAGCACTCAAGCTATATTTTTTAAAAACTTTAATTTTGAAAAGTTTAACCTTTGTTTGACCTGCTAAAAACACAAAAGCCTCCACATTTCTGTGAAGGCTTGTATTCATTCTGCTCCTCCTCTTGGGCTCGAACCAAGGACCCTCTGATTAACAGTCAGATGCTCTAACCAACTGAGCTAAGGAGGAATTTTGCTTTAGCGGTTGCAAATATACCTATTTTTTAATTCCGTCAAAATAAAAAATGAAACTTTATCAACTTTGTTGCCAATTGCCCAAAAATAATTTCTGAAAAGCAAAAAATTACAGGTCGTTTATTTCTTTGAGAAGTACAATATTTGAAGATGATTCACTATTTTCAAGAACCGTTTTGGCTTCTTCTACTTTATTTCCTTTTAAAAGGGAAAGTGCCAAATAGTGCCTTATTTCTTCATAAAAAACACTATTGGTTTTGTTTTTTGCCAACTGTAAATATTTCTCGGCTTGTCGAGGATTGCCATTGGCTAAATTTGCAACTCCAAGAAAATATATTATTGTATCATTTTCAGGATTGGCAGCATAAAGGTGCTCCCATCTGTTTATGGCCTCGTCGTATTCCTTACGCTTGTAGTTTACCATTCCGTAATAAAAATCGTAATCTGAAGAAGTACCCATAGTGGTGGGAAGGCCCGGATCTGGTTTAAAATTTGCCGCAAATACTTTTTCGGGTGAATTACCATTATTTAAAATAGCCCAGGTACTAACGCCAATTAAAACCAAAAAAGAAGCTGCCAGTGCCAACCACCCGCGTGACATCCCTTTCTTTTCAGGCTCATCTTTTATTTCTGAATGAAAATCGTCAAGCGAGTTTTTTAAATTGCTTTCCTCTACACTTTGCATTAGTGCTTTTTGTTCTTTCACCATTTGGCGAAAATCCGGAAATAGATTCATTCGCTCTTCGAGCTCGGCAAGCTCATCGGCATCTAATTTTCCCAACAAATATGCATCAATAAGTTCCGCATTTTCTTGGTTGTTTTCTATTTGATTATTTGGATCCATTGGGGATTGTTTGTGTCATTTTTTTTAATTGTTCCTGGCAGCGGTATTTTGCGTTGCGCGCTGAAGCTTCATCCATCGACAGTATTTGGGCGATTTCTTTATATGGTTTCCTTTCAAAATAAAACAGTTTTAGCAAAGTTTGGCAGCGTTCGCTAAGATTGTCGACGCAATCCATTAGTAATTTAATTTTTTTATTTGTCACCTCGTCAATCTCAATGTCGGGCTCGTCATATTCTATGTCGCGATTTATAAAGGTGGTATTCTTATATTTTACGGAACGTACGTGATCCAGCCATTTATATTTTGCAATCTGAAAAATATATCCGTTGATGGCATTTTCGCTTTCGGCAGTAAACTTATCGTTTTTAATGTTTCGCCACATAGCTACAAACGCTTCTTGGTAAACATCTTTTGCCTGCTGCTCGTCGCCGCTGTTTTTTAGTACGTAACGCTTCACTTTCGCAAAGTTAGTTTTATATAAATTTTTTAATGTGGTAGCATCATTTTGTTTAATGAGTACTACGGTGCTATTAAATGGCAAATCGATTGATTTTTGGATACTATGCTTCTGCATGGATTATAAAACAATACAGAAAGATACAATTTATCTGTAATCGTTTTATCTTTTTAGAACAACTTAAGGTAAATAGCTGTATTTTTTCGTTTAAATGAACAGTTCCGTTTCCCTATTATTGTACAAAAAGCCTAAAAATTGATTTTGCCATCCTAAAAACACATCGAAAAACAGATTGAAACGTCATCAAAATAATTCAAAAAAAAATACTCCAGAAAAATCCGAAGTATTTTTAAATGTTATAATCAATTGGGTTTATTCAAACAACCAACGGTAAATATCGTTTCCGTTGGCAAAGAGTACCAAGGCTATCAAAATGAAGAACCCAACCATTTGGGCATACTCCATAAATTTGTCGTTTGGTTTACGCCCAGTAACCATTTCATATAAAAGGAACATTACGTGCCCCCCGTCCAAGGCCGGAATGGGCAGAATATTCATAAAAGCAAGTATAATGGATATTAAAGCCGTGGTCGCCCAAAAGCTTTGCCAGTCCCAAGCATCGGGGAACAGGTTGCCAATGGCACCAAAGCCTCCTACTTGCGTGGCTCCCTTGGCGGTAAATACGTACTTAAATTGTTTTACGTAATCTTTTAAGGTATTGTAGCCGAAACTGATTCCGCCCACAACGCTTTCACCCAATGAATACTTGATTTCGGTTTTACCCACTTGGGAAACAATATCCCTGCCAAATGAATTAACCCCAATAATCCCTTTTTCATTGGGGGTTACACGCAAGGTGTCTATTTGGTTTTCCCGGGAGACAACGATGGTGTTTTCTTTATCTTTTAAAGTAAGATTTTGAAATTCATCATAATACTGAACGGATGTTCCATTTACAGCAATAATTTTATCATTCTTTTGCAAACCGGCCTTGCCAGCGGGATGATCTGCAAGCACGGTATCTATAATTGCCAAACGACGCGGTGTAAATGGAAAATGTGTGTCATTCTGAAACATTTTTGTGCCAGCATCCTCGGGAACCGAAATGGTTTCAACATTGCCATCGCTGTGTTTCACTTCCACTTTTGAAACATCGCGCAGAAATATATATCTGTTAATGTCCATTACATCTTCTAGCGGTTCACCATTAACACTTAGCACATGGTCGCCGTCTCGAAAACCATATTCCTTAAATTGCTCGGTAACTGCAAAACCCTGTGGAATATCTTCATTGGTGGTAATATTCCTCCCGTAGAAATACAGGATGCCCATATAAATTACAAAGCCCACGATAATATTTACCGTAACGCCACCAAGCATAATGATTAATCGTTGCCAGGCGGGTTTGCTTCTAAATTCCCACGGTTGTGGCGGCTGCGCCATCTGCTCCTTATCCATGCTCTCATCTATCATTCCTGAAATTTTCACGTAACCGCCCAACGGCAACCAGCCGATTCCGTAAACGGTTTCACCAATTTTCTTTTTGAAGAGTGAAAATTTCACATCAAAAAAGAGATAGAATTTTTCTACGCGTGTTTTAAAAAGTTTTGCGGGAATAAAGTGCCCCAGCTCGTGCAGCACGATCAATAACGACAGACTTAAAATAAGTTGTATGGCTTTAACAGCAAATGGACTCATAGTTTTTAAATATATATTTTTAAAAGACTCAATTTTTAATCATTCGTTGCCAAACTCGAGCCTAATTTTTTTTGCTTTTCGGTATCAGGTTCAGCAAAAAATCGCACAAAAGTAACCTTTTAGAACGTGCAAAAAAAATAAGCGAGTATGTTCCCGCTTATTTATTACTATGTGGAAGAACGTTTGCTTGGTAATACGTTTTAATCTTTTACTATTCTTTTATTGATAATGCCTTCTGAAGTTTCTATTTTGAAAAATAATACTCCTTTTGAAAATTTTGAAACATCAATGGATTCCGAATATTTTTCAGAATATAACATTTGTCCTAAAGTATTGTAAATATTGATGTTTTGAACATTTATAGAAGCTGGCTTTTCAAGATTGATAAATCCCGAAGTTGGATTTGGATAAAGTACAAGTTGCTGGTCCAGTGTAAAATCTTCGGTTCCCAAAACCACATTATTGTTACGGGAAATTAAATGGTAGTCGGGATCAAACTGGACACTTTGAACCGTGAACCCCACGGCAGACTGAAATGCCTGGTTGTTTGTAGTGTTCTCCAGCACAATATCCAAGGTTTCTCCTTGCGTGCCGTTAAGGCGTAATGGAACGGGAGCTTCAAAAAAGGAAACCGATGGGTGGCTTTGGGTCTGGGAAATTTTAAGATTGATAGTTGCAGGACCACTGCCTTGGTTCCATTGTACGGTGTACCGTGGATAACCTTCGCTATAAACCCAATCATCAAAAAACTCTGACAAATCTTCACCCCCTGAAGCGGCCTCCATATTTCTGATGAGGTCTGGGGTTTTAGCATAGCCGTAAGATAAAGCAGGGTCTGCCAAATAATCTTTTAAGCCTTGAAAAAAAACTGCATCACCCAGTTTTTTTCGAAGCATATGCAGCACCATAGAACCTTTGTTATAGCTCAGCCTGCTGCTGAAAATTCGATTGACCGAAGTTGTGTCCTGCGCTGGAACATAAACAGACCCATCTGGCGAATCTGTGATGGAATTTATCTTATCCTGTCTCCATGATCTAAAATCTGATGGACCATCAAAATCTTCAATAACGAGTCCTGAAAGATATGTGGCAAAACCTTCATTCAGCCAAATATCTTGCCAACTGCCGCAAGTAACTTTATCGCCGAACCATTGATGACCAAGTTCGTGTGCAATCAACCCACGGCTTAGGCTGCCCATAAATGAAACCGTTGTGTGCTCCATGCCGCCACCCCAGCCAAACTGTGCATGTCCGTACTTTTCGTTTGCGTAGGGATAGGGTTCAAAAAGATCTGCATATAAATTCATTATGTCCACGGTTACAGGCGTGCGCGATTGTGCGTATGAAAGATCTTCGGGATAAATATAATTTACAATTTCAAAGGGATTTCCATTGTTTGCTACCGTATGTGAATATACGGTGTAATTGGTTACAGCAATGGCAATCAAATAAGCGGGAATAGGATATTGGTGCCTATAATGCGTGGTTTTATTGCTGCCATTAATTGTTTGGCTAATTTCCAGCCCATTTGCTACGGCTATATATTCTTCATTTGAAGGATTAAAACGGGGAGTAGTAATATATACATCTATCATATCAATTTTATCGTTCAAATCCTGTTTGCACGGCCACCAAGCCTTTGCGCCAAAGGGTTCCGAAAGTGTCCACATTACGGGATCGCCATTGTGGGTGTCTGTTTCAAAGGAACCAAAACCTGAACTTACGGGGTTGCCGGAATAACTTACCGACAGCGAATCCAGAACGCCCTGCGCCTGCATTTGTGGGAGGGTAATTACAACCTCATCATCGTTGTTTTGGGTAAAACTAAGTGGCGTACCGCGTTGCATAACTTGTGAGACAGTCATATTGTCCACAAGTTCGAAAGTCACGGTATTTAAATTTTCCTTTGCCACAAAATGCGAAGTGACGGTTCCGGTAATAAATGCCTGGGCAGGATTCACGGTAAATTCCAACCGGTGGTATTTTAGGTCATAATTTCCCGTGTTCAGGTTTACGGGTTTGCCAAACCAGCCTGTTGCGGCCTTGGCTTCCGCTTCGCTAATATCTTCTTGAGAATTCTGTGAAAAAGATAAAAAAGAAATTGAAATTAAAAAGGGGAGTAGTAATGGTTTCATAAGAAAGCGAAGTTGAAGTTAATCTAAATCCTAAATTCAATTAGGAATTAAGGATGTTAAATGTATTCATTTTGATAGTTTTAGAACTTATTTTTGCAGCCAATTATGTGCCTTAAGTCTAAAATTTAACGCAATGCTTACTTTTTTCAAAAAATATAAATTTTTCGCAGTGGTTTTATTGGTTTTATCAGTCATAATTATCACTGTAATCTATCAAATAATGAAGCCAAAGGAGATGCTGAAAATTTATCAACCAGCAGATGTTTCAACCGAGCTGGTGGACAGCACGCTTCAATATGTAAAAAAATACCATACCATTGCAGATTTCAGCCTCATCAATCAAAATGGAGATACAATTACACAAGAGGATTACAAAAATAAAATTTACGTGGCCGATTTTTTCTTCACTACCTGCCAGACCATTTGCCCTATGATGACAGGCCATATGGTGAAAATTCAAGAAGAATTGAAAAACGATTATGAGGTCTTCCTTCTTTCACATACCGTAACCCCAGAGATAGACAGTGTTGCACAACTTAAAAAATATGCCTTTGAAAAAGGTGTGGATGATGCCAAATGGAACTTAGTGACCGGCGATAAAAAGGAGATATACGACCTAGCCCGAAAATCGTATCTCGCGGCAAAGGATGTACCCTATTCCGATAACGACTTGGTGCATACTGAAAACTTTGTGCTTGTGGATAAAAAGAAGCGAATTCGCGGTTTTTACGACGGTACAGATCCCGAGGCCATTGAAAAATTATTGGCAGATATTCAAATCTTAAAACAGGAAAATTAATTCGTGGCACCTTAAAAATTAACCGCGGCTAAAAAATCTCAAAAGGTCTTTTCCCACGTCCTTTTTTTCCTTTACTTTTGCCTTGTTTAAAATCAATCTAAATAAATAGATGGTTATTACTATCGCTTCCCTAAAAAAAGGCCAACGCGGCATCATCAAGGAATTTTCCGTAGATGTTGTTCCCCTGAAGCTTCTGGAGATGGGCTGTCTTCCCGGCAATGAGGTTGCACTGGTTCAAATGGCTCCCTTCAACGACCCACTGTATCTGAATATTAACGGAAGCCATCTCGCCATTCGGAGAGAAACAGCTAGTAGGATTGAAATTGAATTGATATAATCAATAATGGCGAAGCATATAAATGTTGCACTTATTGGAAACCCAAACACTGGAAAAACCTCTGTGTTTAACCGGCTCACTGGGCTGAACCAAAAAGTGGGAAACTACCCCGGAATTACAGTTGAAAAAAAACAGGGCACCTGCAAACTTGGCCGGGCCTGTAAAGTCCACATACTTGATTTACCGGGCACCTATAGTTTAAACGCTTCGTCGGTTGATGAAAATGTGGTTATTGAACTGCTTCTCAATAAAAATGACAAAGATTTTCCAGATGTCGCAATTGTGGTTGCAGATGTTGAAAACCTTAAAAGGAATCTGTTGCTTTTCACGCAAATAAAGGATTTGGGAATACCCACGATTCTTGCAATAAACATGTCTGACAGAATGAAACGCAAGGCCATTTCTTTAGACATACCATTATTAGAAGAAAAGTTAAAAACCAAGATTGCCCTTATCAGCTCGCGGAAAAACCTTGGTTTTGATTATTTAAAGGAATTGATTGAAAACTACAATCAGCTTTCCACAAAACCGTGCTTGAATGCTTCCAGCATCTCTCCGGAATATTTTGACCGTTTGCGAAAAGCATTTCCAAACCAAGATCTTTACAAATTGTGGCTAGTTATTACACAGGATGTAAATTTCGGAAAATTGGATCGAAATGAATTGAAGGGGGTAGCCTCCTTTCAAACCGAGTCAGTTAGTAATCTTAAAAGGCTACAACAAAAAGAAACCATTGCGCGTTATCATTTTATAAATGAAACCTTAAAGCGTACACTTCACATAGATACGGCAAATGCTAAAGACTTAAGAAGCCGTTTGGATAGAATTTTGACACACAAAGTTTGGGGATATGTAATTTTCTTCGGAATTCTATTGCTTATTTTCCAGGCTATTTTTGATTGGAGTGCTTACCCGATGGACTTTATTGACAGCTCCTTTGCTTCCTTTAGCGAATGGACAAAAAATACAATGCCGCCGGGTGATTTCACAAATTTGATAGCCGAAGGGATTATTCCAGGTCTTGGCGGAATCGTTATTTTTATTCCACAGATTGCATTTCTTTTTCTTTTTATTTCAATTTTGGAAGAAACGGGTTATATGAGCCGTGTGGTCTTTTTAATGGATCGAATTATGCGGCGCTTTGGGCTCAGCGGAAAAAGTGTGGTGCCGCTTGTTGCGGGAACTGCCTGCGCTATTCCAGCCATTATGGCTACCCGTAATATTGAAAATTGGAAAGAACGTTTAATAACCATTTTGGTTACGCCTTTCACAACCTGTTCAGCTCGGTTACCTGTATATTTAATAATCATTGCTTTGGTAATTCCTGATACCCGTGTTTTGGGAATTTTCAGCCTGCAGGGGCTTACCCTCATGTTTATGTATATTTTGGGGTTTGGCGCCGCTATATTTTCAGCCTATTTACTCGACAAAATTTTGAAAATACGGAGCAAAAGTTTTTTTGTAGTTGAAATGCCCAATTATAAACTTCCCTTGCCTAAAAACGTAATTATTACCGTAGTTGAAAAAACCAAAGCCTTTGTTTTTGGAGCAGGAAAAATAATTCTTGCTATTTCGATAATTCTTTGGGTAATGGCGTCTTATGGCCCGGGAAATTTTAACAATGCGGAAGAAATTATCACAAATGAATATGCTTTGCAAAATCTTTCACAGGATGAAATTGAGATGCATATAGATTCCTATAAATTGGAACATTCCTATATAGGAAGAATAGGTCACGCTATTGAACCTGCCGTTAGACCATTAGGGTACGATTGGAAAATAGGAATTGCCATAGTAAGTTCTTTTGCCGCGCGAGAAGTTTTTGTAGGTACTCTTGCAACTATTTACAGTGTAGGAAGCGAGGAGGAAGAGACAATTAAAAATAGAATGGCTGCTGAAATAAACCCAGTTTTGGGTGGTCCGCTCTTCAATTTTGCCAGTGGGGTTTCATTATTGCTGTTTTATGCTTTTGCAATGCAGTGTATGAGCACGTTGGCAATTGTAAAAAAGGAAACCAACAGTTGGAAATGGCCCATGTGGCAGCTGTTCGTTATGAGCGCCATCGCCTATGTTGTAGCATTGGCAGCCTATCAATCTTTGAAGTAAAATAAGTATTTTTGTAATATGCAAACAATATTAGTGCTAATAACGTTTTCCATTGCGGCAGGCTTTCTGCTTAAAAAGTTTGTTTGGAACCCAATTTTTGAATCACGTCAAAACTCAAGTGGCACGCTTGATGGTGGAAAAACCAAATGCGGAAAAAAGGATTGTGGCTGCCATTAATCAGTTATTCTTCTCTTCGCAAACCAATAAAGTATAATTATTAATATTACCTGCACTCTCAGCAGTTGGATAAGGCGTTAAGGATAATCCGTTGATGGCAAAATTAGCGGAACTATAGAGGTTTGTGTTTTTTTCCTCCCCAGCTCTTATTTCACCAAAAATCAACAGTTTTTCCTCAGATTTTCCATTTGCCGTCACTTTTACCTTAACAATTGCGCGTCCGGCCCAGATGCAATCCACACCTTCAGGACATCGGGAGTCCTCCAGAACTTCCATAAATTTTATGGAAACGCCTTTTAAAATTATGGTTTCCCCTTGGGGAACTTTTACAGCTATTTTTGGTGTTTCCGCAGAATTTTCTTGGCTGAAACCAAAAGTTGAAAAAAGAATTATGATTGCTAAAAGTGAGTTTTTCATTATTTATATGATTTATCAAATTTAAAGATACATTAAAAATTAGTGCGAAAAAACAGGCGTTATAAATCACTTATGAAAATCTAGTATCTAAATTAATTTTGCCTGCAAAACTTTATCCCCGGAAAAGAAAGAAATCTTCTTTCATTGGCTCTATCTTTTCATCTTTATTGCTGATGATGTATTCAAGGGATTTTTCGGTAAAAGCCAATCCTTTTTCAGTGAGATAAACTATATCGTCTTCTATTTCAACAAGATTATTTTTTACGGCCAAATCCAACACAGTCCTAGCACGAACAGCCTGCCAATTAATATGTTCTTGCAAATGATTGATATGTCTCTCGCTTTTTTCTTCGTGGCGGTTTAAATGTAATAGGAAAGTAATGAGCGATACTTCAATGCGTTGCTGCTTTTGGCGATAAAGAACCGAAATGAGCCCTTTTTTTGGTGCAAATAGGTAAGTTGCTAAAAAGATAACACCCAGGGTAGTAGCGATGGATCCAGAAATGGAAGCATCGAGAAAATTTGCAACCCAATACCCTGAAATTGCCGAAAACATTCCGAAAGATACTGAAAGCCAAATCATTTTTTTCAAATCTTCAGTAAGTAAATACGCCGTGGCTGCCGGTGCTATCATTAGGGCCACGACCAAAATTGCTCCAACGGCATCAAAGGCACCCACAACGGTCACTGAAGAAACTGACATCAAACCATAATGCATCACCATAGGTGATATTCCCAATACTGAAGAAAGTCCGGCATCAAAAGTGGTAACTTTTAATTCTTTGTAAAACAATATTAGTAAGCTTATTGTAATGAATAAAATGCTTCCCATTACCCAGAGAGATTTTGGACCCCAATCTGCGCCTCCAACCAATAATCTGTCAAAAGGTGCGAAAGCGAGTTCACCCAATAAAACGGCGTCAACGTCCAGATGTACATCGTTTGCATTCTTTGCAATAAGTATAACACCTATGCTAAATAAAACCGGAAAAACAAGGCCGATAGCCGTATCTTCCTTAACCAAGCCGGTTTTTTGGATAAATTCTACCATGACAACTGTAATAACACCTGTTAAGGCAGCCAAAAGAATAAGTAATGGGGAATTCAAATCTTGCGTCACAAAAAAACCTATAACAATACCCGGAAGTATAGAGTGGCTTATGGCATCACTTATCAAAGCCATTTTCCGAAGTACTAAAAACACACCTGGAATGGCGCAAGCCATAGCGACAATGGCTGCAATAAGCTGTATTTCTATCTGCGGACTACTCATGTGGTTTTTTGATTATACATTTCCTCAGCTTGTTTATAACCTTTTGGGGTCATTGCCCATTGTTGCCCCTCAATGGCTATCCATCCTTCGTTTTCTAATTTTTTAAGTGAACCTTTTGTAAAACCTTGGAAATTATTAAGAATACGAATAGCGTGCGGATGCGAAATATTTTGATGCTCTTGCGCAATGCCGTACATAAACTGAAGGGTTTTCATCAGTTTTAAATCGGTGCGATTTTTCCGAAAACGGATTTCGCGAAATAATAGTCCCCGTTTGTGCGAAAATATAAAGGAAAGTAGCACAAATACTCCAGCAACAAGTACAATTACGGGTCCGGTAGAAAGATTATTTTGACTGGCGCTTATGGCTGTTCCGAAGACGCCTGAAAGGGCCCCAAATACAGCTGCCAACAAAACCATAGTGCCCAAATTATTTGTCCATTGACGAGCTGCGGCTGCAGGTGCAAGTAGTATTGCACTCATTAAAACTACCCCCACGGTTTGCAACCCAAGGACGATAGCCAAGACAATTAAAAAGGTTATTAAAACATCTATAAATTTGGTGTTGAAACCAAGTGTTTTTGTGTAATCTGCATCAAAAAGGAGTATTTTGAATTCCTTCCAAAACAAAACCATTACAAAAAGTGAAATTCCGGTTACGATAATCATCAACCGTAAATCACTTTCCATAAGGGTTGCGGCTTGGCCAAAGAGGTATTTATCCAGCCCACCCTGGTTGGCGTTGGGCTGTTTTTGAATAAAAGTGAGCAGCAACATTCCAAAACCGAAAAATATTGAAAGAATTAATCCGAGGGCAGTATCACTTTTTAAATGTGTTTGTGAAGTAATTCCCCGAATCCAAAATGTGCCTATTACACCACTAACCAAAGCTCCAAGCAATAAAGTTCCCGAGTCTTTAGCACCTGTAATTAGAAATGCCAATGCAATGCCGGGAAGTGCCGCGTGCGAGATGGCATCACCCAGCAAGCTTTGTTTCCGAAGAACCGCAAAACTGCCCAACATACCACAAATGGCGCCCAATACCGCCGTTCCCAGTGTGATTGTGCGTAGGGTGTAATCTGTCCAAACCAGCTCAAAGTATTCTTGGATATTCATCTTTTATTTTGAAAAAATCTTCTATAACTTTTAAATTAGTTACTGATTATTTATTTACAGCAACCTTGTAATTAATTCCATAGGTCTTGGTTAAATTATCATCATTAAAAATATCTTTTACGGGCCCCGTGGCTATTTTCTTCACATTTAAAAAAGTTACCCAATCAAAGTATTCTGGGACGGTTTGTAAGTCGTGATGAACCACGACTACCGTTTTACCGGCTTTTCGCAGTTCTTTTAAAATATTGATTATGGCAATTTCGGTTGTTGCATCAACCCCCTGAAAGGGTTCGTCCATAAAATAAATGGAAGCGTCCTGTGCCAATGCTCGGGCCAAAAACACCCGTTGTTGTTGCCCGCCGCTCAATTGGCTTATTTGTCTGTTTTTATAAGCAAGCATATCCACTTTTTCCATGGATTCCAAGGCAATTTTTTTCTCCTTCTGTCCGGGCCGTTTTATCCAACCTAAATTTCCATAAGTTCCCATCATAACCACATCGAGTGCGGTGGTCGGAAAATCCCAATCCACGCTTCCCTTTTGTGGTACATAAGCTACCAGTTTCCGTTGCTTTGAATAGGGCTTGCCATATATGGAAACAGTTCCGGCAATGGGTTTAATAATACCCAAAATAGTTTTGATGAGTGTAGATTTTCCCGCACCATTTGGCCCAACGATTGCCATTAAAACCCCTTCGGGCACCGATAGATCAATGTCCCACAATACTGGCTTATAATTGTAGGCCACGGTGAGATCATCTATCTGTACTGCCAGTGTTTGATTGTCCATTTTTATACTGTTTGTTTCCTTATTTTAGAGCGTTTACAATTGTATTTACATTGTATTTGAACATCCCAATATAGGTGCCTTCCTCGGTTCCGGAATCGCCAAGTGCATCACTGTAAAGTGAACCGCCGATTTCAACATTATGGTTTTTTGAGAGAACCGCTTGCTGAAGCGCCTCAATGGTACGTCTGGGGACCGAACTTTCTACGAAAATGGCTTTTATGTTATTTTGAATTATAAATTCTGAAAGATTTTGCACGTCTTTCACGCCCGCTTCGGTTGCAGTGGAAATTCCCTGCAATCCCACTACTTGAAAGCCATACGCTTTTCCGAAATAATTGAAGGCATCGTGCGCGGTCACCAAAATGCGCTTTTCTTCAGGCAATGTTGCAATGGTCGCTTTAATTTCACTTTCCAGCGCATCCAGTTTTCCCTGATATTTTTTGTTGTTTTCAGAATAGCTTTCCGCGTTTTCAGGATCTGCTTTTGAAAGCTCATCAGTTACAAGTTGTGCAAATTGCTTAAAAAACTGAATATTGAACCACACATGGGGATCGTAGTTTGATGCGAAATATTCCGAAGGGATCAATTCATTTTTCGGCAATTTATCTCCCAAAGAAACAGTATTTTTTTTACCCTCCATTTTTTCAAAAATATCCACAAGTTTTCCTTCCAAATGTAAGCCGCTGTAAAAAATAATATCAGCCTCATAAAGTTTTGTAACATCACCCTCACTAGCTTTATAAAGATGCGGATCTACGCCTGCACCCATTAATCCTTGCAATGATATGTGATCGCCTCCAATATTTGTGACCAAATCGGTAAGCATAGTTGTGGTGGTTACAATGCGGAGCTTTTCTGATTTCTTGGATTGTTCTTTACAACCTAATAATGTTATGGCAATTAATAAAAGGAATATATTTTTCATTTTAAATCATTTTGGAATTCTATAACTAAAACCAGTGCTTAGCAAAATATCTTGGCCCTTTGTAAAACTTTTGCCCAAGGTTGCGTCCCATTGTAGATTGGGGTTGATTAAATATGTAATTCCAGCATCTACAAAATGGTTTGCTTTTGAATTTTCGGGAAAATCGCCATAAATTTCAGCATAAATCCCACAATTTCCCAAACTGTAACCATAGGAAAGTGAATAGAGATAGACTGTTTCTGGCGAAGCATTCCTCCATTCTGCTCCCAAGTTATAGGATAAAGAAGATTTTTCAGATAGGGTATGCGAAAATGCAAATCTAAAATCAACGCCTGTTGTTTCAGGTTTATAATCGTGACCGGCTGTAAAGGGTAAGTATAAATGGCCCAATAATCCTATTTGAGGCAAAAAGTTTTTTTCATTCAGAATTGAAACTTTCATCCCTACTAACAAAGGCGAAAAACCGCTTTTTACTTCATTAATGTTTTCTATAGCTTGTTCCTCGAAGTTCCACCCCATACGAAGCTCCAGATTTTCTAAAATGCCAAAACGCAGCAAAGTTGTATTAAAGCCTTTGGTTTCGTTCTTTATATCAGTTTCTTTGAAAGATTCATAATACACCCCCGTTTCAATCTGAAAATGATGCTGAGGAACCGTATTGGGAGATTCAGTAGCATCGGGGCGGTCTGTTATCAATTCGAAATTTTCTTTATTTTCCTGAGCAAACATTAAGAATGGAAGAAATAAAAATGTTGATGTAATTTTCTTAGTTTTTTCCATTATCAACTTGTTTGAATATATAAATTCTCTGCAATCTTTATTGAAATAAAAAATTGTTCATTACTAACTTGGATAATCATTGAGCCATCAAAAAATTCTTTTCCCAAGACCTTAATTTTTGTGCCGATACTGATTTTCTTTTTATCCAGATATTGAAGAAATTCGGGACTTGATTCTTTAACGCCTACACAAACACCCGTTTGATTTTTTCCTATTTCTGAAAGGAGTTTTTTCTCCGTACGCTTTAAAACTCCATGCTTGTCTGGAATAGGGTCGCCGTGAGGGTCAAAATCGGGGCTGCCCAAAAATTTATCGAGGCGAGTAATCAATTCTTCCGACTGAATGTGCTCCAACTGTTCCGCTATTTCGTGGACTTCATCCCAGTGAAAGTTTAATTTTTCCACTAAAAAAACTTCCCATAAACGGTGTTTTCTAATAACATTTGCCGCAATTTTTTTGCCTTTTTCGGTTAATTGGGCACCTTTATAGCGTTTGTAAACTACCAGTTTTTTCTCTGCCAGTTTTTGAATCATATCGGTCACGGAAGAGGGTTTGGTCTCCATACTTTCCGCAATCGCGTTGGTACTTACTTCACCTGAGCTTTCATGCTCTAAATGAAATATTGCCTTTAAATAGTTTTCTTCGGCTAATGTAAACATAAGCACAAAGGTAAAAATATTTTTATATTGAGCTATGTTTTATTTTTAGTTAAGCCTAAAAATAAGGAAACAAATAGCTTTTCATTTCATTTAAGTGATATTTTTTAAAATGGAATAGTCTAATTTATGAAAACGCCTAAAATCCGCGCTCTTTCTGAAGTTGCTCGTAGGCTTCCTGCACTTTTTTGAACTTTTCCTCACCTCCTTTTTGGTGTGCTTCGTCCATATGCTGCAGTTTATCGGGATGGTATTTTTTTACCATTGTTCTGTAAGCGGTTTTAATTTCAGCTACGGTTGCTGTTCTGTCAATTTCCAAAATTTTGTAAGCACTGTCGGGGTTTTTGAAAAACATCGCCTTAATACTTTCAAAATCCCGTCCATAAACTCCCAAAAAGCCTGCAATTCGGTGTATCTCGTTTACCTCGGCCGTAGAAACACTTCCGTCCGCATTTGCAATGCTGAAGAGGAAATGAAGAATCTGCAATCGGCTTTCGTAACGGGTTCGTTGTTGTAAAAGTGTACAAATGTTTTGGGCAGATATTTCGCGTTTTTTTATAACCTCATTAAAAATTCGAAAGGTAGCATTAGCGCGATCGCGGCCATAGGCCTGCACAAAATATTGGCGAACGTAATCCAGTTCGGTCTGGCTTACATTTCCATCAGCTTTTATAACCAAGGAGGCTAAGGAAAGTAGGTTTAACTCAAAATCTGCAGGAGTAACTTGTTGTTGCGATGTGCCAAAGGAAGTTTGGAACCTTCCGCCCTTAACGCTCAGGTTATCCAATAAGCTCCCCAAAATAAACCCAACAATAGCACCCGGAAATCGATACACAAAATAACCTAGAACGGCCAATAACCAACGAAGCATGAAATTGTAATTTTTCTTTTTATTAGCCGACAAAGGTAAGTATTTAAAATCCCAAATTTCAAGCACCAAATTCCAAATAAAAACCAAAACCCAATTGCCAAAGTTCAAAAAGGCCTATAAATGGATTTTTATATTTAAGATGTTATTTAAGTTTTATGATTTATTATTTGTGATTTTTTTTGGAATTTGGAATTTGTTATTTGGAATTTTTCCCCTTCAAAATTAGTATCTTTACGGCCACATTTTATAATAATTAAAATAAATATTTATGTACCCACCCGAACTAGTAAAACCAATGCGCGAAGACCTGACAAGAGTAGGTTTTTCTGAACTGCATACAGCAAATGAAGTGGAAGAGGCATTGAAGAAAGAAGGAACCACCCTGGTCGTAGTAAACTCTGTTTGTGGTTGTGCGGCTGCAAATGCGCGTCCCGGTGCTGCAATGTCCTTGGACAATTCAAAAAAGCCCGACAATCTGGTAACCGTTTTTGCGGGCGTTGATCGCGAAGCGGTAGATGCAGCAAGAGCCAACATGGTTCCATTTCCACCAAGCTCACCTTCTATGGCGTTATTCAAAAATGGTGAATTGGTTCATATGCTAGAGCGTCACCACATTGAAGGTCGCCCTGCACAAATGATTGCCGAAAACCTAAAAGGAGCGTATAACGAATATTGCTAAGTAACCAAACAGGTTATGATACAGCTCAACAAACCCTTGACCGTTGTTATTGGCATCCTCGCTTTTGGCGCCCTTGCCTTTAATATTTATGAAGACCCCAAGGTTTCCCATTTATTTGGAAAGGAAATAAATGATTGGCTTTATCGGGCATTTTGGCTCTTAATTATCGGACTGTGTGTGTATAATTATATTTATATAGACCGAAATACCTTAAAGAACAAATCGAAATCTAAGTTGAAATCGAAAAATTAATTTTTTTGATTTTGAAAACAGAAATAGTCGAACACGGAAAACCGTCTTTTTAAGGGCGGTTTTCTTACTTTTGAATGGAAATGATGGCATTCTCTAAAATTATAAGTTATCCCTTTACGGTATTGTTTTACCTTTTCTTTGGTATTACCATCGTTATTTTTCATCCCATTCAATGGATTTGCTTTAACTGGTTTGGGTACACAGCACATAAAAAAAGTGTTGACTATTTAAACTGGACATTGCTTCGCTGTTTAAATGTTTTGGGAACCACATTCCATATTAACATTAACACCAGCGTCCCGAATAATGTTCCAATAATCATTGTTTCAAACCACCAAAGTATGTGGGATATTTCGCCTATCACTTGGTATTTACGGAAATACCATCCTAAGTTTATTTCTAAAGTGGAATTAGGGAAAGGAATTCCTTCCGTTTCCTATAATTTGAGGCACGGCGGCTCTATTTTGATTGACAGAAAAAACCCGAGGCAAGCTATTGTTGAAATGGTGAAGTTTTCAAAATATCTTCAGAAGTTTAAGCGAAGCGGCGTTATTTTCCCCGAGGGAACACGCAGCAAAACAGGTGTGCCCAAGTCTTTCCGAAGAACAGGATTGCAAACGCTTTTCAAAAAAGTACCCGATGGTTATGTTATTCCGGTTACTTTTAATAATTCCTGGAAGTTACAACGTTGGGGAATGTTCCCGATGCAAATGGGCGTCCGTTTGGAAATGACCGCGCATCCCGCAATAAAAATTGCCAATTATGAGGTGGAAACGCTGATTGACAAAGTGGAAGAAATCATCACTTCAAAAATCCATAAGTAATGGCATCATTTTCTTCGGAAGAAATTATTCAGAAAACCATAAATTTTATAAAAAATGAATTGAAGGATGCCGAAGGTGGCCACGATTGGTTTCATATTGAACGGGTCTATAAAAATTCTTTGCTCATTTCGGAAAGTGAAAAAGTTGATAAAACTATTGTTTCACTCGGCGCATTGCTTCACGATATAGCCGATTCCAAATTTCACAATGGCGATGAAACCGTTGGCCCAAAAAAAGCGCGAAAGTTTCTAAAATCACAAAATATTTCCGAAGAAACAATCGACCATGTTGTAAAAATTATTGAAAATGTTTCCTTTAAAGGCGGAAATAAAAACCAGGAATTTCATTCAAAAGAATTGGAAGTTGTGCAAGATGCCGATAGGCTGGACGCGCTGGGAGCTATAGGAATTGCGCGCACTTTCAACTACGGAGGTTTTAAAAACCGAAAACTTTACGATCCGGAAATTAAACCGAATTTGAATATGACGCCTTCGGAATACAAAGTTTCGGATGCACCAACAATCAATCATTTTTACGAAAAATTACTTCTTTTAAAAGATAGAATGAATACCGAAACTGGGAGAAAAATTGCTGCAGAAAGGCACGTTTTTATGGAAACTTTTCTCAAACAGTTTTATGCAGAGTGGAACGGCGAAAAGTAAAATTCTAAAACAATTTCATCTGCGGGTTTTTAAGTTGGAGAAAATGCGAAGCATCCAAAGCCTCAATTTTTCGGTCTTTTAAATACCTTTTTTTGGCTATTGTCATCGTGTTCTTAACTTGCTCGCTTATTGTCCCTTCGCCTTTCATTCGTCGTCCCCAATTACTATCGTTGAGCTTTCCACCGTGACATTCCGCAATTTGGTTTAAAATACGATCTGCTTTGTCTGGAATGGTTTTGTGTGCCCAATCTTTAAAAATTTCAGCAATTTGACCGTTTAACCGTACGATTGTGTAACCAACATCAACTGCGCCGAGTTCTGCCACTTTTTTTACCAAAGGAAGTATTTCATGGCTGTTTAAAGAAGGAATAATCGGCGCCATCATCACGCGAACGGGAATTCCATTTTCTGAAAGTATTTCCACGGTTTTTAGCCGTTGTTTGATACTCGCAGTTCGAGGTTCCAGCAATCGGCGCGTATCTTCAGAAAGGGAAGTAATTGAAATATTTGTTGAAATTATATTCAGTTTTGCCATTTCCTTTAAAATATCAAGATCGCGAAGTATCAGTGAGTTTTTGGTGATTATTCCTGTTGGGTGTTTCCATTTCAGCATTACTTCAAGACATTTTCGGGTGATTTCAAGTTTCCGTTCCAGCGGTTGATAACAATCCGTATTTCCCGAAAAAACGATGGTATTTCCCTGCCAATTCTTCGAAGTTATTTTTTCTTCCAAAAGTTGTGGTGCATTTCTTTTAAAGAGAATATTTCTCTCAAAATCCAAACCAGCGCCGTAACCCCAATATTCGTGACTATTTCGGGCGTAGCAATAAACGCAGCCGTGTTCGCAACCTTGGTACGGGTTTGCAGAAAAACCCATTCCAACGTCTGGACTTTCCACTTTGTTCACAAATGTTTTTGGAAAAACTTCAATATAGTTTGTTTTGTTTTTATCTGCTTCCTCGCCTTCCGCTTCACAGAAATTTAAATATTCATCCAGCACTTCGTGACTGTTTTCGAAGAAGCGATTGTGTACATTTTTCTGGGCACCACGGCCTTTTAGAAAATCAGCGGACATAAAAAAACTTTGAAGATTTGTATTTCCTCAAAGTTAATTACAATTTGGAATTATTCCCAATAAAATGGAATAATTCCATTTAAATATAATTTCAGGATTTATATATGCCACCTGATTTAAGAAGTTTGATAAGTCTGTTTTGGTGAATAGTACGTGTAAAACGTTCTCCATTTTTATAAAAAACGCATTCTACAATCGTATCGGTATTCCCTATTCCAGTCAAAGGATCTTCTTTTGAAACATATTTTAAAATTTCCATTTTGGGTGAATCGTCCTTGCCTTTAATTTTTACCCAATCTCCTGGTTTAAATTTTCTGCCTATCATATTCATTGGATTTAAAGGGTACAAGTCAAAAATAATTTTTATAGGCTAAGCCAAAAAAAGGGCCCATTTGAGCCCTAAAATGTTTAGCCAAGAAATAATGCTTAGGAAATTTTGATATTTCTTGGGGGTTTTTGTTTAGCCTCTTCTTTCTTTGGAAGATGGATACTTAAAATACCCTCGTTGTAGTTTGCTTTAATTTTTCCGTCATCAACCGTTTCGGGAAGCGTGAAACTTCGTTTGAAGGAAGAATAGCCAAATTCCCTACGGGTGTAGTTTTGCTCTTTTGTTTCATTTTCTTCTTCCACTTCGGTAGCGATGGAAAGTATCTGATTGTCCAAATCTATCTGGAAATCTGATTTTTTAAGCCCAGGGACAGCCATTTCCACAAAATAAGCATCTGCGGTTTCCTTAATGTTTACTTTTGGAAGGCTCATTCCGGTATTGAAGTTCTGAGAAAATACGGAAGGTAAATCCCTGTTAAAAATGTCTTCAATCCAAGAGGACAAAGTGGGGAGGGTTGAAGAACGGTCAGTATTTGTTCGTGTCAAACCTCCATTTTTAGGAACATTTATTAAAGTGCTCATAATAATTAAGATTTAAGTTAAACAATTAATTTAGTTGTTACTAAGCAAATGAAATGCCAAACCAAAAAATGTAATATTATGGAACGCTTTTAAATTTTTTTTAAGAAAGTGGAAATTTTACAGTAGGAGTTTACACAATCGAAAATGTCAAATTGACATTTTCAAAATGACAATTTTTCAACGAAGGCTACCGCTATCTTCCCGGAAAATTTGCTTTGCGTTTTTGTAAAAAGGCTTGGGTGCCTTCCTTAAAATCATCAGTGCCAAAACAATTTCCGAATTCCTCAATTTCCACTTCAAAACCGTTTTCGCCATCCTCATAATTTGCATTAATAGCCCGAATCGCGGAAGCGATAGCAACCGAAGAATTTTTCATAATCTTTCCAGCTATTTTTTCAGCAAATTCAATTAGCTCATCCGGAGTGGTTACGTGGTTTACAAGGCCGTATTGAAGCGCTTGGTTGGCATCAATCATTCCGGCGGTCATAATCATTTCCATGGCGCGACCTTTACCTACAAGCTGCGGTAAACGTTGCGTGCCGCCATAACCGGGTATTACGCCCAGTGATACTTCGGGAAGCCCCATTTTTGCGTTGTCGGAAGCAATGCGGAAATGTGCCGCCATAGCCAGTTCCAAGCCGCCGCCAAGTGCAAAACCGTTTACTGCGGCAATTATAGGTTTGGAAAAATTTGCCACAAAATCGAACAATAATTCCTGTCCTTTTGCAGCTAAATTCCCTCCTTCTTCCACCGAAAAATCTGCGAACTCGCTAATATCGGCGCCAGCTACAAAAGCTTTTTCGCCACTTCCAGTTATAATTACCACTTTTGTGTCTGATGAATTTTCTGCTTCTTCAAAAGCATCGTGCAGCTCTTGGATTGTCTCACGATTCAACGCGTTCAGTTTTGAAGGACGATTGATGGTAATGGTCGTGATGCTGTTTTCGGTTTCGGAAAGTATATTTTGAAATTTCATCGTTGAGTGATTATTGGTTTATTGGATTTTTTGCCACATATACACAAACACTTCTATAAAATATTGTTGTATTCGTGACTACATTCACAAAGCTACTAAAAACCTTAAAGCATGGCCGGAAATGAAACTTTAAAAGTGGTTTTTTCTTCTGAAGAATGCAAAGTTATTGTCCCGCCGTAAGTTTCTACAATATTTTTAACCATTCCCAGCCCAAGGCCCATGCCGCTGGTTTTAGTAGTAAACTGAGGTTCAAAAATTATGTTTTTATTTTCGTCTGGCACGCCTATTCCATTATCGGAAACCAGTATATTCACGAAAGTATTTTCAAGCTGTACCACCACATTAATCCTGGGTTCTTCAGGGTTTTTTTGTGCTATGGACTGAATACTATTTTTCACCAAATTGGTAACAACGCGTATAAGTTGAGTTCTGTCAAAACGTGCCCGTACTTCCTTTTCTTCCGAAAAGAAATAGATGTAGTCCTCATTAAAAATATCCAACGCCAATTTGCTTATTTTTACCACATTTAGCGTTTCATCTTGCTGTGCGGGCATTTTTGCGTAAGTAGAAAATGCCGATGAAATGGAACTCAAAGTATCAATCTGCTGCAGCAAAGTATTGGTATATTCTGCCATTTTCTTGTCGATATCGGGATCGTTGCAATCAAATTTTCTTTGAAAGCTTTGTACGGTGAGCCTCATGGGCGTAAGCGGATTTTTAATCTCGTGAGCTACTTGTTTTGCCATTTCACGCCAAGCTGTTTCCCGTTCACTGGCGGCCAATTGTGCGGCACTGTTCTCAAGTTCGTCGATCATTCCGTTGTAGGAGTTTATGAGTAATGAAATCTCTTGGGGCGTATCGCTAATGTGAATTTTTTTGTTTCGGGTATCAAATCGCGTTTCGGAAAGCTTTTCACTTATTTCCTTTAAGGAACGGGTGATGTATTTTGAAAGAAAATAAGAAATGGCAATAGCCGCTCCTAGCATAAAAAAGTAGGCAATTCCCAACCGGTAGAGGTATTCGGTGAGCTCTTTGGTGATGAAACCATCATCTTCAATATAGGGTAAATTTAGAATTGCTAAGGGTTTAAAATAACTATCAGTAATGTAGGTATAAGATGATTGATACTTTTGCCCGCCTTCCTCGAACTCCTTTATGTAGCTTTTTGTGGGCGAATTTTGAAGCATTTCCAGAGCATATTCAGGCATTTTTGGGGAAACCGTATCCTTAAAAAAAGAAGGTTTTGAAGATTTTAAAAGATTACCGTCCAAATCATACAGAAAAATCTCAAGGCTGTGGATGTCTTTTATTTCATAGATTTTGTCCTTAAATATCAGTGGAATTTGAGCGGTTTCAACCGGGTAGGTTGTAGTTTTTAATATGTAGTTGATGTTTTCCCGAATGGCAGCTTCCTTTCGCAATAGGCGATCGCGGTGGTAATCCTGCGCCTCTTCTTTGTACTGAAAAACCGTAACAATAGCGATGAGTACAGAAGCTCCCAAAACTAAAAGGAACATAGAAAGAAAGATACGGGTACGAAGCGATTTTTTGTAAAAATACATTTACATTGTTTTGAAGAAAGAAAGATAGCAATAATTAAACCGTATTAATTCAGAATTCAGAATTCAGAATTTTTTTTCTCCCGAATGCGTTTGTAAATTTTATAGCCCATCATCAATAAAATAGCAAAGATTATAATGCCAACGGTTCCATAAATCCAGTTGACGGCACTTTTCAAAATAACCAAAAAAACTACGGCAAACAATATTATTGTGGGCACTTCATTAAAAAGGCGCATATAGTTTGAGGAATGCTTTACCACTCCGTTTTGCAACTGTTTATAAATTTTGTGACACTTAAGGTGGTAAATAAGCAAGAGGATTACAAATGCTAATTTCACTTGCATCCAGGCGTCTGCCAAGAAAAAGGTGCGCATTAAAAGCAACCAGATTCCAAAAAAAACAGCCAATATCATACTGGGCCAGGTAATAATGGTCCAAAGGCGCGAAGCCATTATTTTCAGTTGCTTTCCCAGAATTTCCCTTTCAGGGGAAGGTTTTTCGGAAGCCTCAATTTGGTAAACAAATAGGCGAACAATATAAAAAAGTCCTGCAAACCAAGTGATTATAAATATTAGGTGAAGGGATTTTATGTACGGATAGTATTGTTCCATTACCAGCTCAGTTTTTTTAAAACTTGGGCGTAAAGATACCTAATAAATAAAATAATGCTTGTTGGCAATTGTTTTTGACACTCAATTTTTTATAAATTTCTTCGTAATGTTTCCTTCGGAAGAAGTGATGGTTATAAAATACATACCCGATTTTAAATTTGAGACATCAATTTCATTTGAAACTGAATTTTTCTTCGCTACGATTCTTCCGTTAATATCCGTAATAGTAGCAGACTGCAAGTTATTTAAAGATGATTTTATAAATAACATATCCTGTGCGGGATTTGGAGAAACGGAAAAGGAATTTTTCTGGGAATCCTTAACCGATAATGGATAGTTATAAAAATGAAAAACAAATCCCGGAGCTTTCTCAAAAGAAAAGAATCCTTCTCCTGTTGTCGGGTCTTCACCAAAGTTGAAATACAATATTCCATTATTTTCAAATTGGGAAAAATAATAGACCTCAAAATCCCTATGAAAATCACAAATCCTTAAAGTTGCATCAAAATCATTTGGAATAAGAATAGCGCCACTCGAGGGAATCTCATTATAATTAAATGTTCCCATAAAATCGTTACAAGATCCAAAGCCTGTATATGATAAATCCGGGTTAATGGTAATTGAGGGTGAAATTGATGGGTTATATTCAGATATAAAAACTGTGTCTCCAAAATCGAATTCCATATAATGCAAGTACCAAGTTTGAAACAATACCTCGTCAATTTCTTCCAAAGGTTGGTCTGTGAAAGTAGCACGATTTCCGTTTGAATCTGTTATGCGAAATGTCTTTCTGCCACTAGTTATAACCTGATAGAAATAGGTAAAAGTTTTGTCATCCAAATTTTGATTGCTCAAAATTTCATAAAAATATAAATCTTCAAAATCGCAATTGGAAGAAGTGCATGTTGCTGATGAAACCTCTATTGAACTAAAAGAAATTTCATCATTTTCAAAAGTAACATTGGCTGTAAATGTATTCTCTATGCCATTGGTGTTTGCGGTATAATTTGGATTGCTTCCGCCAAAATTAAGCTCCATCATTTCTCCATAGGGAACATAATGCCAATTGTTGTTGATTTCTAAACTTCTTAAATACCACGTTTGCTGTACAATTTCCGAAACTTGGGCAATAACAAAATTTCCTATAAAAAATAGGGCGAAAGAAAGAACTATTTTTTTCATAATTCAAAATATTTGGTATTTGAAAGATACCAAAAAAAAAATCAAGCGCGAAGTGTCTTCCGAATTTCCCGATTCAAAAAATACCCCGTCACTATAGTTGAAAGTACATCTGCCGCCGGAAAGGAAATCCATACGCCAAGTTCGCCAAAAAAAAGCGGCAGGATAAAAATAAGCGGAATAAAAAAGAATCCTTGTCGGGTTAACGTTAGTAATAAGGCAGGAACTGCTTTACCGATGGCCTGAAAATAGGCGGAGCCAATCAACTGGATTGCTATAATTGGCGTTGCGGCAAACACCCAGCGCATATAGTGCGGCGTTTCAGAAAGAATATCGGCATCTTTTGTAAATACTGAAACAATGCTCTCCGGGAAAATCATGATCACTGCAAAAATAAGTAGGCCCAAACCGCCAGCATATAAAATGGCTTTGTTGATGCTTTCGCGAACGCGGGAAAATTTATGGGCACCATAATTATAGCCTGCAATTGGTAAAAAACCTTGCGTTACCCCTAAAACTGGGAAAAGTGCAAACATCAACATTCTACCAATAATTCCATACGCAGCAACAGAAGCTTCGCCTCCCAAATTGAAAAGAATATTGTTCATTAAAAGGTAGGTAACGCTCACCACGGCCTGTCGTGCCAAGGTAACAAAACCAAGTGCCGACATTTCTTTAATAATGGAAGTATTAAGTCCAAAGTGTGTCCAATTTATTTTTAGTTCCGATTTGTCGCTTAGAAAAAACCACAGCACATAAAGAAAACACAGGCCATAGGAAACCGTAGTAGCCCATGCCGCCCCTTCCATGCCCATATCCAAAAGATTTATGAGAATATAGTCTAAAACCAGATTTCCAACGGAAGGAATAATCATTGCAATCATTGCGAACTTAGGCTTGCCCTCGGCGCGTATAACGTTATTCCCCATCATACATAGCGCCAAAAGTGGCACGCCGTAAAGCACGATACGGTAATAGATTTTTGCAGGCTCAAAGATGTCGCCCTTGCCTCCGAAAGCGGGTATAAGTTCATTAATGAATATCAATCCAAAGACAACCATTGCTGTGGTAAGCAATAATGTTAAGGTAATTTGATTGCCAAAAGTTTTTAGTGCACGCTCCTTATTATCTGCTCCTAAAGCGCGCGAAATAATGGAAGAACCGCCAATTCCAATAGCCATCCCTAAAGCAGCGATAAAAAAAGAAACAGGGAGTACTACGTTAATAGCCGCAATGGCAATGGAACCAATCCAATTGCCCACAAAAATGGTATCAACCAGAATGTTCAGCGACATCACCAAGATACCAATAGATGCGGGAACAGCCTGTTTTATTAACAGGCTTCCTATGGACTCGGTGCCCAGGGCGGCACTTTGGTTGGGTTTCATTAGGCTATTGCAGTTTTTACATCTACAATGCGCCAAGTATCAATCCAGCCCGTCAATACTTTGGCCCAATCATCGCGGTCGTTAAGGCAGGGCACTACCGTAAATTCCTTTCCGCCTGCTTCGTGGAAAATTTCTTCACCTTCCATAGCTATTTCTTCTAAAGTTTCAAGACAATCACTTACAAATGCGGGAGTAACAATCGCCATTTTCTTTGTGCCCTCAAGGGCTAATCGCTCAATGGTTCTATCAGTTGGCGGTTTTAACCAAGGGTCAAAGCCTAATCGTGATTGAAAGGCATTGGAGTAAGTACCGGGTTTTAAATTCAGTTTTTCTGCAACTAAAGCTGTGGTCTTTAAACATTGGTGGCGGTAACAGAACTCATGAGCCGGGGAGGGCGTTATACAGCAGCTGCCATCTATTTTGCAATGGCTTTTTGTGATGTCGCGCTTGTAAATATGCCTTTCAGGAACGCCGTGATAACTGAATAATAGATGCTCATAATCCAACCCTCCCAATTTTTCGGAAATACTTTTAGAAAGCACTTCAATATATTCCGGCTTGTTGTAAAAGGCAGGAAGCGAAGTAATTTGAAGTTGCGGAAAGAACTTATTTTTAAGTTCTTCTACCTTTACATCTATGGTTTCAGTAGTTGCCATTGCAAATTGTGGATAAAGAGGAATGGTCAAAATTTCATCAACCCCTTGATCCACTAATTCCTGCAGGCCTTTTTTTAATGTCATACTACCGTAGCGCATGGCTAGGGCAACGGGCGCGGTTGTTTTTTCCTGAATTTTTTTTTGAAGCCTTTCTGAGATTACAATAAGGGGAGAACCTTCGTCCCACCAGATTTTTTGGTAAGCCTCAGCAGATTTTTTTGGTCGGGTATTCAAAATAATTCCTCTTACTATAAATGAACGTAGCCAAAATGGAACATCAATAACACGTGGATCCATCAAAAACTCATCGAGGTATTTTTTTACGTCTTTTGGATTGGTACTGTCTGGCGAACCGAGATTTACGAGGAGAACTCCCTTCATGATTGGCAATTTTTTAGAAAAGCAAAATTAGGCTTTTATAATTGAACCTTCAAGAAGTAACCTTATTTAAGGTTATAACGGTATTTTGATTTTTTATAATAAAAATTTATTGACCCTATAGTAGTAAACACTTTGTTTGGAGGGTGAGATACAGGTAATGCAGAAGCACCAATTCCTGTTACGCTTAAGGTACAAAAGCTAGCATATTCCAGATTGGGGCCGCCGCCTAAAAGGGGTGTCAGGCAAAAATAATCATATTACTAAGCGTCTTTTGAAGGAATATTTTTTATATGTATTAATTAGTTTAAATGAAAGTCTCCCGGTGAATTTTTATGGGCGACTTTTTATTGTTAACTTTCAGAACCCATTCAATTATCTAAATTATTGTTTATCCAATTCCACCAAACGGTTATACTTTCTCAATACTTCCTGCAGTTTGTCGTGTGGTATTGGGTAAAAGGTATTATCGTTTATTCCCTTCATTTCTTCTGCGGCAACCAATGTGTTAATGATGGCTTCTTCCGTGGCCTCAACGGTCGCTTGATATAAAGGGTTAAGGAGCCATTTAGGTATAACTTCCCATTTTTCAACGGTATAATCTTCATTGTACTCAGGCGTAGTGGTGCTTACGGCCATAAAGATTTCTCCAGAACTGTCGTGCGATATTGTTCCAGTACGTGCAATGCCGTGCGTCACTCGTTTTGCCAAATGCTTTAGTTGGTTTGGAGAAAGCGGGGCATCGGTAGCTACTATTACTATGGCAGAACCGTCCTTTCGTTTGGGGTTTTGGATAATGGGTCGAGGCCCTCCGAGTTCTTTGCCAACGGGCACTCCCGCAATTGTCAATTCATTCATGCCCCCAAAATTGGCTTGTATAAATACGCCTACCGTGTAGACTTTGTTATTTATGGTTACCATCCGTGAGGCTGTCCCACTACCGCCTTTAAACCCGTAAAGTGCCATACCGGTACCACCTCCAACATTACCTTCGGCTATACTGCCTGAAGAAGCGCTATCAAGAGCCTTAAATACGTCTTCCTTTTTAACATGAAACCCGTTAATATCGTTTAAAAGACCATCCCAGGTTTCCGCCACTACGGGCAGCCCAAAAGAGAAATCAATCAATTCCTTATTCGTAAAGTTTTTATAATTCCACTCACCAATGGCATCGCGTACTACGCCCACACTATTGGTGTTGGTTATTCCTATTGCGCCCGAATTGGTGCCGTAATCTTCTACATAGGGTAAGCCCGTCATTTCTCCATCACCATTTAGGTTAAACCAGGCCGCAGCATAACTTTTTTCACTCTTTCCTTTCGGTAAAATAACCGTAACTCCAGTACGTACTGGGCCTTTGCCGGGCTCGAGTGCGCCTTCTCCCGCAATCAAGGTTTTATAGCCCACCAAGAGGCCGGGCACATCAGTAATTGAGTTATAGGCTCCCGGTGTGCCGGAAAAGGGAATTCCCAAATCACGGGCTCTAGGTTTTTTGGCGTCTTGGGCAGAAACTGTAGTACACAATACACTTATAAAAAACAGGATGACCATAGGTCTTAAAAGGGCACACTTCATAATAAAGTAAATAATGCTGATTAAAACGGACTAAATTTAATCTTTTTTACCATCCAAAAATAAGGCAGACTAAGGGAAATTTTTTTATTTTTTCTTTATGTTTATGATGTTTCTAGCGGGTTGTCAGGATTTTATGTTCAAGTTATGCGTTCAGCCCCATCAAAAACTTTTTGGGGGTAGTGCCAAATCTTTTCTTAAAAGCCGCGATAAAGTGGCTCGAAGTGCTGTAGCCCACTTTTAAACCAACCTCATTAACATTGTGGGAGCCCGTAGCCAGTAGTTGCCGTGCGACTTCCATTTTATACTCAAACAAAAAACTGAACACAGAGTCGCCATAAACTTGCTTGAAACCTTCTTTTAAGCGATTTATAGGGAGGTTTATTTCGTCGGCGAGCTCTTGCAAAGTAGGTGGTTCAGCCATTCTTGCAATCATAATCTGTTTTGCCTTTTTTATTTTTGAAACGTTGTCTTCATCAGCCAAAAAAGGACATTGTTCCACATCGGCATCGGCGGGACGGTTGAAGTACAGACTAAGTAACTCATAGGCTTTCGCCTTAAAATACAGCGGTTTTATGGTAGGGTGGAGGTTGTAGTTCATCAATTGGTTCAGCACTACTGCCATGGATGGTGAAATATGCCCGTCTTTATAATACTTTCGGTCTTTGTTTTCTTCGCTCAAAAAGGTAATGTAATTTGCTTCCGTAGAAAAAAGGCTGTGAAATTTATGGATAGGAAGCAATACCGAGAGCACCCATGAATGCTTTTCCAGAATGAGCGATATAGGCAAATCACGCTGTGGATTATAAAGCAATAAAGAGTTTTCCTCCTTTATGGGGAGGGTATAATTTCCCTCATTAAAAAGAAAGGCAGCAGACCCTTTTATACAAAAGTGAAACTGTATAAAGGTGGAGCCTACTTCCCGCTTAAAGGTTTGGTTTTCATCGCTTTCGTTGTTGAATTTCAAGATAAAGAAACCGGGAGAAATAGCGGTTTCTTCATAAAAACTTTGAGCGACATTTTTTTGGAGTTCCATAGTGTTTCGAAATGCTTTCTATTTAGAATAGTTCTAAATTAAAATTTATTAAATTTGATGGGACACCGCTAATTTAGGGGTAAAAATATGACAAATGTCATATTTTGGCCATTTTTAACAGCCACCGACATAAAAGATACCGCTTGCGTTATTTTTTTAAAAACAATGCGTTTACATTTGCTCCTGTTTTATATGGAAAACTTAAAGACATATTCCGGCGAGTCGCTCGAAGGCAATTTTTACGCTATCGGCCTCAACTACAAAAAGGCAGATGCAGAAATTCGCGGCCACTTCAGCATCAGCGATACCGCAAAAGAAAATATATTGCTTCAAGCCAAAGCCGAGCGTATTCCTTCCCTAGCAGTCATCTCTACTTGCAACCGCACTGAACTTTATGGTTTTGCACAGCATCCGTACCAACTTATAAAATTGTTGTGCGAGCATACCAACGGTACTGTGGAGGAATTTGAAAAGGTTGCCTATATCTATAAAAACCACGATGCAGTTTCTCATCTTTTTAACGTGGGAACGGGGTTAGATAGCCAGATTTTAGGTGATTTTGAAATTATTAGCCAGTTGCGAAACGCTTTCCGGGAATCTAAAAAGCACGACATTATCAACCCCTTTATGGAGCGGCTTGTAAATGCGGTTATTCAGGCCAGTAAGCGCATCAAGAATGAAACCGGAATTTCTTCCGGAGCTACATCAGTAAGTTTTGCAGCAGTACAATACATTATGGCGCGCGTGCCCTATATTTCCGAAAAGAACATTCTTCTTTTTGGAACTGGAAAAATAGGTAGAAACACCTGCGAAAACCTTATAAAGCATACCAAGAACGAACATATCACCCTTATAAACCGTACCAAGGAAAAAGCTGAAAAAGTTGCGGGTAAATTCAATTTGATCGTTAAGGATTATGCCGATATTCAAAGTGAAATAGCCCAGACCGATGTGCTAATCGTGGCAACAGGCGCGCAGCAACCGACCATTTCAAAAGAGTTGCTGTACCTTAAGAGACCTTTATTAATTTTAGATCTTTCCATTCCGAAAAATGTTTCAGATGATGTTTTGAAAAATGAAATGGTAACTTTGGTACATATGGATCATCTGTCTGCTGTAACTGACCAAACCTTGGAACAACGTGCGGCACAACTTCCTCTTGCTAAAAAGATTATTACTGAAATAGAAAAAGAATTCAATAAATGGGCAGATAATCGCAAATTTGCGCCAACCATAAAAGCTCTCAAAAATAAACTTGCCGAAATTAAAGCCGGCGAAATAGATTATCAACGCAAAAAAATTGCAGGTTTCAATGAAGAGCAAGCTGAAATAATTAGCGACCGACTCATTCAAAAAATAACTACACATTTCGCCAACCACCTTAAAGGCGAAGAAGGCTCTGCCGAAAGTATAGAACTCATAAGAAGAGTTTTTCAACTTGAAACTGCCTAATCTTGAAAAAAACAATCCGAATTGGCACCCGCGACAGTGAACTTGCACTTTGGCAAGCCAACACTGTAAAATCCAAACTTGAAAATTTAGGATATACCACTCAATTGGTCCCCGTTAAATCTGAAGGCGATTTGGTTTTGGACAAACCGCTTTACGAAATGGGCATTACCGGAATTTTCACAAAAACGTTGGATGTTGCAATGATAACCGGAACCGTGGATATTGCTGTGCACAGTATGAAAGACGTGCCCACGCAGTTACCTAATGGCATTGTGCAGACCGCGGTTTTGGAACGCGCTTCTTCCGAAGATATTTTGGTGACAAAAAGCAAAGTATATTTTGAAAGCCCGTGCACCATTGCTACTGGAAGCCTCCGTAGGCAAGCACAATGGCTCCATAGATATCCAAATCATAAGGTTGTTGATTTACGCGGAAACGTAAACACACGTCTTCAAAAACTGAAAGATAATGACTGGCAAGGCGCAATTTTCGCAAAAGCCGGTTTGCAGAGAATTAACCTTTTGCCAGCAGATTTTATAGATTTAAACTGGATGCTTCCCGCTCCCGCCCAAGGCGCTATGGTTGTTGTGGCCTTGGAAGAAGATGAATTTTGTAAAGAAGCCACTTCAAAGTTAAATGATTACAATTCCGAAATTTGCACTTATATGGAACGTGAATTTTTACGCACTCTGGAAGGTGGCTGTACCGCGCCAATTGGTGCTTTTGCAGAAATAATTGACGATGAGATTTATTTTAAGGGATGTCTTTTTTCAATTGATGGCAAAACCAAAATCGACATTGAAAAGAAAGTTTTAACGTCACAATACAAAGGCTTTGGAAAAGAATGTGCTAAATTTATTCTTCAAAATGGCGGATCTGAGCTGATGATTTCCATAAAAAATGAAATGAAATGAGCCTTTGGAAGAAAACGAGCCTGACGAATATCGTCGTTTGGTTTTTAGACCTTGGTTTGTTGGCATTTTTAATTTTTGACTTCGGGTTTGAAAATTTCAGAGATTTTCGGCAATATAAACTCATCGTTCTTCCATCATTATTGCTGGCTTTAATAGCCTTTAATTTTTATAAATATCATACATATAAAAGAGACAAAGAGGTTTCGCGAAGCAGCAGGATAAGTCTGTTGATTTTGCTTTTGTTGATTGTGCTGGAAGTGATAATGATCCTCGCCAACTATGAGACATCGCTGGTTGAAACATTCTTCAACGCGCGCTATGTTATTGAATACGGCCTCCTCTTCTATTTTTTTATTCGTCTTACTTTTTTACTCAGAATAATCTACAGCCTCTATTTTAATCCGGCAATTCTCTTTGTGGGCAGTTTCGCAATAATTGCCCTTGCGGGAACATTTTTATTGTTGCTCCCAAGTGCGACCACACACGGAATCACTTTTACCGATGCGCTATTTACAGCAACAAGTGCCACAGCCGTTACAGGCTTGACTGTGGTTGATACGGCTAAAGATTTTACCCCATTCGGGCAAACAATTATTATGATTTTGTTCCAAATTGGCGGTTTGGGCATGCTCACCTTTACTTCTTTCTTCGCCTATTTCTTTAAAAGTGGCGCTTCTTTCAAAGAAAGCCTTTATATGAAAGATATTTTGGGCCACGAAAAGCTGAACAGCGTTATGCGAACGGTAATGCAGATTGTCGCTTTCTCACTAATTTTGGAAGCAATTGGAGCGTTTTTCATTTATCATTCGCTAGCACATATAGATTCTTTTAAAAGCAGGGGGTTTTTTGCGGTCTTTCATGCCATTTCGGCTTATTGCAATGCAGGTTTTTCTTTAGCTTCAGATGGCCTTTATGACACAGGTTTGCGCTTCAATTATTATATGCAGTGGGTTGTTATGGCGCTTATTGTTTTTGGAGGTTTGGGGTACCATATTGCATATAACATCATTCAATATTTCAGAAAATTCATTTCAAATTTGTTCAGTAAAAATGATCGGGTTTTTATTTCGCGGGTCATTAATCTGAATACCAAAATTGTACTTTACACCACTATTATTTTAATAGTTGGGGGGACGGCTTTTTTCCTTTTTTCGGAACAGCAGACCAATCTTTTACCCCACAAAACTATCTTTGGAAAATTCACAACTGCGATGTTTTCCTCCGTTACCTCGCGAACGGCTGGTTTTAACACCGTTGATATGTCCAATTTTACCATTCCCGGCATCTTGTTTATGATTTTTTTAATGTGGGTCGGGGCCTCGCCCGCATCCACCGGAGGCGGAATAAAAACTACTACTTTTGCCCTCGCAACGCTTAATATTTTTGCCATTGCACGGGATAAAAAATATATTGAAATAGGCACCCGAAGAATAGCAACAGAGGCTGTGCACCGTGCGTTCGCAATTATATCAATTTCATTGGCTAGTATTGGGACGGGAATTTTGTTAGTGCTTATTTTTGACCCTGAATTTTCGTTGATACAGATTGCTTTCGAAGTATTTTCGGCATTTTCCACCGTGGGACTTTCGTTGGGAATTACTTCACAACTCTCTGAATACAGTAAATATGTAATCATATTTTTGATGTTTTTCGGAAGAATTGGATTGCTGAACTTAATGATTGGTCTTTTGAAAAGCGTTGGGAAAACAGAATACACCTATCCTGAAGAAAATATTTTGATTAACTAAAAAGCGGAACTTAAAACAGAAGCGTATGAAGATTGTAGTTATAGGCCTTGGAAATTTTGGAATGTCGCTGGCCATTCATCTTTCAAATACAGGAAATGAGGTAATTGTTGCCGATCACGACCTCGAAAAAATCGAACTTATAAAAAACAAGGTTGCCCACGCCGTTGCCATAGATGCCACTAATGAAAACGCATACCATTCCCTGCCATTAAATAACGCCGATCTAGCCATAATAGCTATTGGCGAACGCAATGGCGCCGCAATAATGAGTACAGCAATCGTAAAAAAGTTGACTAAGGCAAAAATCATCTCACGCTCTTCTTCCGCTTTGGAAGATACAATTTTGGAAGCCATGGGCGTGGACCAAATTATCCACCCCGAACAGGAATATGCAGAGCGTTTTACCAAAAAAATCAATCTAAAAGGAAGCATAGACAACTTTGAAATTGATGATGAATATTTGGTTTCAGAAGTTGAAGTAAGCCAATCTTTAGTTGGCCAAACCCTTCAGCAATCAGACTTTCGTAAAAATTTTAATTTGAATATTATTACCATAATTCGAAAAAAACAACACACCAATTTACTGGGAAGAGCTATTGAAAAACGTGAAGTTGTTGGGTTGCCAAAACCGGATATGGTTTTTCAAAGCGGAGATATTTTAGCCGTTTTCGGAAAAGATGCTGACATTAAAAAATATTTAAAGAACCATGCCCACGGTTTTATCAACTAAAAAATTTAAGGAGAATCAACGTTCATTATTGTTGCAGGCAGGCGTTTCTTTAGTAGAATATGATGCGATAAAAATTGAACTTATTCCTTTTGAAATTCCAGAAATTGTAGAAAACGCAATTTTTACGAGCCAGAATGCGATTTTGGCAATTCTGAATTCAGAATTCAGAATTCAGAATTGTTATTGCGTAGGCAAAAAAACAAAATCAATGTTGGAAGAAAATGGTCAAAATGTGGTAAAAATGACCGAATATGCTTCAGAATTGGCGGATTATTTAGTAAAAAATTACAAAAAAGATTCTTTTCACTTTTTCTGCGGAAACATCCGAAGCGATGAAATTCCCTCAAAATTGAAAGAAAACAATATTGATTTTAAAGAAATTGAAGTCTATAAAACAACGCTAAACCCAAAGAAATTTGAACGACAGTTTGATGCGGTTCTTTTTTTTAGCCCAAGCGGGGTGAGAAGCTTTGTTTCAGAAAATAAAATAAATAATTCAAAAGCAATTTGCATCGGAAATACAACCGCTTCCGAAGCAAAAATATATACAGAAAATGTGGTAATCGCTAACGCCACAACCGTTGAAAGCGTAATTGCGAAAGCGGTTAATACCTTAAAAAATTATGATTAAAAACGACCTATTCTTAAAAGCCCTGCGCGGCGAAACAGTTGAACGCCCGCCCGTTTGGATGATGCGTCAAGCCGGAAGATATTTGCCGGAATTTCAGGAAATAAAAACCAAATACGATTTTTTCACGCGTTGCCAAACCCCCGAACTGGCCAGTGAAATTACCGTACAGCCCATCCGAAGATACGGAATGGACGCCGCCATTTTATTCAGCGATATTTTGGTAATTCCGCAGGCAATGAACATTCACGTAGAGATGAAACCCGGCGTGGGACCATGGCTGCCAGACCCCATCCGTTCAGCAAAAGATTTGGAAAGCGTGATTGTGCCAGATATCAACGAAACCCTCGGTTACGTAATGGAAGCCATAAAAATGACGAAAGAAAAGCTGAACGATGAAATTCCGTTGATTGGCTTTGCCGGAAGCCCCTGGACCATTCTTTGTTATTGCGTGCAGGGGCAGGGCTCCAAAAATTTTGATAAAGCAAAGGAATTCTGCTTTACGCAACCTGTTGTGGCTCACCAACTTCTTCAAAAAATAACCGATACCACCATTTTATATTTAAAGGAAAAAGTAAAAGCTGGCGTAAATGCCGTACAGGTTTTTGACAGTTGGGGAGGAATGCTTTCGCCAACCGATTATCGGGAATTTAGCTGGCAATATATGCAGCAGATTATTGATGCACTTAAAGATGAAACACCTGTAATTGCTTTCGGAAAAGGTTGTTGGTTTGCTTTGGATACTATGGCGAAAAGTGGCGCTTCTGCTTTGGGTGTAGACTGGACTTGTTCGCCTAAAAACGCACGTTATTTAACTGGCGGAAACATAACATTGCAAGGAAATTTTGATCCCACGCGCCTTTTCAGCCCACCTTCCGAAATAAAAAAGATGGTAAAACAAATGATTGATGAATTTGGAAAAGATCGTTATATCGTAAACTTAGGTCACGGAATTCTGCCAAATATTCCTTTGGAGAACGCAGCTGCTTTTATTGAAGCGGTAAAAGAATACAAACAGGAATAGATGCTGTGGCGGATTTTTAAGAAATTGGATTTCAAGCAACTTTTTGCTTTGTCTTGGTTATTTCTTAAAAATCCAAAATATGCCTTTCCCACTATTTTTGCCACAAAACGCTGTATGGGCATTGCCTATAAGGAGTATGGTAGTAAACATCATTTAGGAAATCCAGCAAATGCATTTCGGCATGCGCTTTGGATTATTTTGATTATAAAAAACTGTTTAAAGTGGCAAAGCAATGAGCAAAAAGCGAAAACTTGGGCAAAAAAATTTACAGATTGGCATGAGGATTTTTCGCCCAACCAAGCTTTGGAACGCGCAATGGATTTGCACAATAATGCAATGGGAATTCTTTATTTTGATGAATTAAAAGATAAAAATGAAGTTGAAATCGTTTCATCCTTGAAACAAAAAGCTTCCGAAGCGGTAAAGATTTTAACCACTGATGAAGTTGAAAATTTTGAAGACAAACTAGTTTATATCGATTGACAAAGAGCCTAACAGATTTTCAAAATCTGTTATGTTTGAATTCAATAGTATGATTAAAAACATTTTAAAAGGCATAAAAGCATACGCGGGAACTTTCAAGCTTATCAGTAAACTCAGGCTTTGGAAGTACTTCGGCATACCTATGGCCATTAGTTTTTTAACTGCTGCGCTAATTGGTTTTTCCGCTTGGGGTTTAAGCGATAATCTGGGCGCTTTTATTTCAAAAATCTGGTTTTGGGAATGGGGCGCTGTAACTTTCAGAACTATCAGTGATTTCATTGGAGCATTGATAATCATTGCCTTGGGCATAATACTGTATCGGCATATCGTGATGGCTCTTAGTGCGCCATTTATGAGTCCGGTTTCGGAAAAAATTGAAAAGCATCTCTTCGGAACAAATCATTCTCATCGAAATACATCAAATGCTGAGCAACTTTGGCGGGGCATCCGAATAAACGTTCGGAATTTGTTGATGGAGCTATTACTGACAATCCCCATAATTTTAATAGGTTTTATTCCTGTTGTAGGAATAATTTCTTCGGTACTTTTGTTTCTCGTCCAAAGCTATTATGCAGGTTTCGGAAATATGGATTATACTTTGGAAAGGCATTTTAAATATTCGGAAAGTATTCAATTTGTAAGCAAAAATAAAGGTTTGGCTGTTGGAAACGGAATGGTTTTTATGCTGATGCTGTTGATTCCGATAGTTGGAATTATTTTAGTTTTACCGCTTTCAGTCACCGCAGCAAGTACGGAAACCTTAAAGGTTTTGGAAAGTACAAAATCGCTTCAGAAAAAGATATGATGAAAGAAAAGTTTGTAGCATATATCAAAAACTTACAGAACGAGATTACTTCTGCTCTGGAATCCATCGACGGAAAGGCAAAATTCAAAGAAGACAAATGGATTCGTAAAGAAGGCGGTGGCGGGCAAACCCGTGTGATTGAAAACGGTGCGGTTTTTGAAAAAGGCGGCGTAAATATCAGCGAAGTGCATGGGAAATTGCCCGAAAGCATGCAACAGTATTTTGGAGTAAAGGATGCTAATTTTTTTGCTTGTGGACTCAGTTTAGTGCTTCATCCAAAAAACCCGATGGTGCCAACGGTTCATGCAAATTGGCGTTATTTTGAAATGTACGATCCCGAAGGAACAATCGTGGACAGCTGGTTTGGCGGCGGACAAGATTTAACGCCCTACTATTTGTTTGAAGAAGATGCCAAACACTTTCATCAAGTATGCAAAACTGCTTGCGATAGACATAATCCGGATTTTTATGAAACTTATAAAAAACGTTGTGACGAATATTTTTGGAATGCCCATCGCGAAGAAGCAAGAGGAATTGGCGGTCTTTTCTTTGATTATTTAAAAGAGACGGGCACAATGAAAATGCAAAATTGGTACAATTTCGTAACGGAAGTTGGCAACAGTTTCTTGGAATGCTATCTCCCCATTGTTGAAAAAAGAAAAAACATTTCCTATTCCGAAGACAACCGGAATTGGCAGGAAATACGCCGCGGACGCTATGTAGAATTTAATCTTGTACACGATAAAGGCACACTTTTCGGCTTAAAAACTAATGGTCGGATTGAAAGTATTTTGATGAGTTTACCACCCCATGTGCAATGGCGCTATGATTATCATCCCGAGAAGGGAAGCGAGGAAGAAAAGCTTGTTGAAGTTTTAAGAAAGCCGAAAAATTGGATTAATTAATTTTAGATGTACGATTTTAGATTTATGAATGAAATAATCGTAAATCTAAAATCGTAAATCACAAATCAAAAATAGCTATGTACCCATTAAGAAGAAACAGAAGATTGCGAACCAATGAAAGTATGCGAAGCCTGGTTCGAGAAACTATTATTTCAGCAAATGACTTTATCGTTCCGCTTTTTGTGGTGGAAGGAAAAGGCGTGAAAGAAGAAATTGCTTCGATGCCGAATTATTATAGACTGAGCTTGGATTTACTTCAAAAGGAAGTAAAGGAACTTTGGAAACTTGGTTTAAAATCAGTTTTGCTTTTTGTAAAAGTTGATGATAAACTGAAGGACAACAGCGGAAAGGAAGCTTTAAATGCCGATGGATTGATGCAACGTGCCATTAAAACGGTGAAGGATGCCGTTCCCGAAATGATCGTGATGACCGATGTGGCCTTGGATCCCTTTTCAGTATATGGGCACGACGGAATTATTTCCGAAGGAAAAGTTATCAATGACGATACAAATGCTGTTTTGGCAGAAATGGCCTTAAGCCATGCCAAAGCAGGAGCCGACGTGGTAGCGCCGAGCGATATGATGGACGGCCGTATTTTTGAAATTAGAACCTTGTTAGAAGACGAAGGTTTCACAGATACCGCCATAATGGCGTATAGCGCCAAATATGCTTCGGCATTTTATGGGCCTTTTCGCGATGCGTTGGATTCTGCACCAGTGGATGCAAAAGATATTCCGAAAGATAAAAAAACCTATCAAATGGATTACGCAAATCGCGAGGAAGCAATCCGCGAAACCCTAATGGATATCGACGAAGGCGCAGATATCGTGATGGTAAAACCCGGACTTTGTTATTTGGATATTGTTCGCGAAATAAAGGACACAGTAAATGTTCCTGTAGCTGTTTATCAAGTAAGCGGGGAGTATGCGATGCTAAAAGCCGCAGCGGAAAAAGGTTGGCTGGACCACGATGCTGTAATGTTGGAACAAATTACTGCTATTAAAAGGGCAGGCGCTTCACTTATTGCCAGTTACTTTGCCAAGGATGTTGTAAAATTGATTAATTAGCAAAATTTTATCTTTCCGAATTCATTTTTCACATACATTTGCGGCGTGAAACATGTTGAAAAACATATAGGTAGGTTGCTGGTCTCGTTTGCCATTTTGTTGGTTTTCGGGAATTTGGCTTTTGCTGGAGAGACGGTAGTTAAGAGCAAAACCACCAAAATTTCGGCTTTACAACACAACGATCACGGTAAGCCTTTTGTTTTTAATGAAATCGCTGTTGGCGAGACTTCACAGACGGTTTCGCAGAATGAATATTTGGGACTTGGAGTGTTTGGAACTTTTTATTCCAACCAAGATTTTTCTTTTTCCAACGTTCCCTCATTATTTACTTCTTCTTATTCTGAAAAAGACAAACGGGAGCTTATCTTCCGGCATTTATTTCCCTTCCACTTTTTTTGGTGATTTTTTGAGTTTGCTTCGGTTGGTTTGGATTAGTTTCCAAGCATTTTCTTATTCCAATTTATTCATCTAAAAAATTATTCATTATGGAAATGAACACCACCCTAATAGGGATAATTATATTGTTATTGATATTTGTGCCAGTAGGCTATTTAATCATTAATACCACGGGCCAAGATAAAAAGACAAAAAAAACCGTATCGCAATTGTCGCAAACAATGGGCATACACGTAAAAAATATTGAGGTAATAGGCAACTGCGTAATTGCGGTAGACGAAACTTCCAAAAAGCTTGTGTACTCCTCAAAAACAAACCCCAACGCAGACTTTAAGATCATTGATATGGTTGAGGTGCGTGACTGTCGTGCCAAAAGCATTAAGCAGACAGACAAAACCCTGGATTGGGTTGGGCTCGAATTGATTGAAAAAACAGGAAAAGTGGAAATACCTTTCTATATTGAAAACGATGAGGAAGGCTTTACAAAAGATCCGTTTGTGTGTCTGCAGGATGCCAAACGCTGGGAAGGGACGTTGAAACCCTTACTGAAGGCTTCGTAAATAGACTTTTTAAGAAAACCGCCCTTTGTGGCGGTTTTTTTATGCAATTAACAAAGTGTTACGGAGAAATGAGTTTTTAAATCTTTATTTTAGATGAAAATTTCGAAAACCAACTATGACCTTACTGATTGTTTATGCGCTGCTTTCCATATTCTTTTCCTTTTTATGCTCTATACTGGAAGCCGCACTGCTCAGCTTTACGCCCACATATTTGCGGATGAAGACCAAAGCTGGAAAAGCGTATGCTACCACGCTTACCAATTTTAAAAAAGATATAGACAAGCCGTTAATAGCAATATTAACGCTGAATACTATCGCACACACGGTGGGAGCTATTTTAGTTGGTGTTCAGGCCGAAAAACTACCATACAAGGTTGAACTTTGGGGTATGAACATCGTGGGAATTGTTTCTGCTATCATGACGATGCTTATTTTGGTGGTTTCTGAAATTATCCCAAAAACCATTGGCGCAACCTATTGGAAAAAACTCGGGCCCTTTACTGCCATGTTTTTGAACTTCATTATTTTTCCTCTAAAATATACGGGAATCCTTTGGTTATTGATGCTTATTACCCGCTTGGTGGGCAAATCGGCACACGTAAGCACGATGAGCCGAGAGGAATTTATGGCCATAACCGATGCCGCTGAGGAAGAAGGGGTTTTTGAAGAAAGTGAGACTACCGTTATAAAAAACCTACTTGTTTTTAAGAGCGTGCACGCCAAAGATGTAATGACGCCTTTTACTGTTGTTACTTTGGAAGATGAAAGCAAGAGCCTTGATGAATTTCACCAAAACCATAAAAGTCTTCGGTTTTCAAGGATACCGGTGTATAAAAACAAAACCCACAACATTACGGGTTTTGTACTTCGGGACGATGTGCTGGAGGAAATTGTGGAAGACCGGGGAGATAAATTGCTAAGTGACCTAAAAAGGGAAATTTTTGTAGTTGCTGCAGAAAAGCCAATCCCCGAACTTTTTGAAACTTTTATAAAACAACGCGTACACATAGCTTCTGTAGTAGATGATTTTGGGAATACCATCGGAGTCGTAACCATGGAAGATATAATTGAAACGCTGCTAGGGCTTGAGATTATGGACGAGAGCGACAACATAGAAGATATGCAGCTTCAGGCACGAAAAAACTGGGAACGCCGCGCAAAACGCATGGGAATAGAGATTAACAGAGATTTAGAACTAGAACGGGACGATGACTAACAGAATTTATGATGATTATATAGACACTCCTATAGGTACGCTAATGCTTTCCTTTAATAAAAAGTTTGAACTCGTATCAGTAGTTTTTACCGACGACGAAATAACCCTTCCCGTAGCCAACGGATTGGGGAGCGAGGAAATTCAGCAGGTGAAAAAACAATTTGAGGAATATTTTGAGGGAAAACGTAAAGATTTCAACATCAAACTTTCACCCCATGGCACGGAATTTCAGAAAAAAGTTTGGAGAGAACTGTTGAATATTCCCTTCGGAAAAACAGTTAGTTACCAACAAATCGCAAACACCCTAGGCGACCCAAAAGTAATCCGCGCGGCTGCCTCGGCCAATGGCAAAAACCCGATTTCCATAGTTATTCCATGCCATCGGGTTATCGGGAGCGATGGTTCACTCACAGGCTATGCTGGCGGCCTACACCGAAAAAAATGGTTACTGGAACACGAAAGTCCTTCGCCCCAACAATCCCTGTTTTAGATGAAACATTTTTTAAAGTTTTCGAAGTGGATTCTAATGCTGCTAATTGTAGCGGTAGTAGGACTTTATATCACTGGATACGGATATATTTTAAAGGGAATTTGGGTAGTATATCTGCACGGCCACACAACTGCCTATATTGACGATTTTGAATTTTTTGAAGTTGAAGAAATTCCTGCGAGTACAATTCCACAACCTTGGCCTGTCCATAAAAAATACAATACTGTTGAACCTACCCAAACACTTTCAGAAATGAACGATACGCTGGGAACGGTAGCTTTTTTGATTATCAAAAATGACAGTATTTGGTATGAAAAGTATTTTGAAGGCTTTGGAAAAAATTCTCAGACCAATTCGTTTTCAATGGTGAAAAGCATTACCTCTGCTTTGCTGGGAAAGGCAATAAATGACGGGTATATAAAAAGCTTAGACCAGCCCGTCGGCGATTTTTATCCGCAGTATGCCGGAACGGGAATGACCGTTGGCGATCTTTCCTCCATGGCTTCCGGGCTAAATTGGGACGAATCGTATTTCAATCCGTTTGGGATGACGGCACGGGCGTATTATCACGATGATTTGGCAGAAATTATCTTAAAATTGAAAGTAGTGGATACACCAGGGGTGAAATTCACCTATTTAAGTGGAAATACCCAGCTTTTAGCGATGGTAATTCAAAATGCCACCAAGAAGCAGTTGGCGGCATATTTATACGAAAGTTTTTGGCAGCCGATGGGAGCAGTAAATCCAGCCATTTGGCAAGTAGATGATGCTAAAAACAGATTGGTAAAGGCTTATTGCTGCTTGGGAAGCAACGCACGGGACTTTGCACGTTTCGGGAAATTGTATAAAGATTATGGAAAATGGAATGGCGAACAAATTTTAGACTCTGCATTTGTGGCAAAATCCATTACGCCGAGATTTTCCGACAGTCCTGAATACGGTTATGGGTTTTGGCTGAGCGATTATGTGGAAAAGAAAATTTTTGTAATGCGCGGTATTCTTGGACAATACGTAATCGTGATTCCAGAGGATGATTTGATAATAGTTCGATTGGGACATCAGCGTGGAAGTAAAACCGGGATGCCTTTTAGCTCAGATTTTTATGTGTATGTAGATGAGGCATATAAAATGCTTGGTCAAAATCAATAAATTTTGTAGCTTTAATTTTCTCCCCGATTGAAATTTTCTATTTATGATTAAGCGAATAAACCTGGAGCATATCCTTTTTTTGGATATTGAGACCGTTCCGCAGCACGAAAATTTTGATGAATTGGATGATACCGCCAAAACACTTTGGGAGCTAAAAAGCCAATATCAACGAAAAGATGAAGTTTCTGCAGAGGACTTTTACGAACGCGCCGGCATTTGGGCAGAGTTTGGAAAAATTGTATGTATTTCGGTAGGATATTTTGTACTGAAAGGCGATTTTCGGAATTTTCGTATAACTAGTTTTTATGGTGATGAATTAAAAATTTTAAAGGATTTTAAATCATTGCTTGAAACACATTTTAACAAACCACACCATCTGCTCTGTGCGCATAACGGAAAGGAATTTGACTTTCCTTACATTGCCCGACGGATGATTATCAACGGTATCGACATTCCTTTCAAATTAGATCTCTTCGGAAAAAAACCTTGGGAAGTTCCACATTTGGATACATTGGAACTTTGGAAATTCGGCGATTATAAAACTTTTACTTCCCTTAAATTGATGGCGCACGTTTTGGGCATACCCTCGCCAAAAGATGATATAGACGGTAGCCAGGTTCGCAGTGTTTATTATGAGGAAAAAGATATCGACAGAATAATCACTTATTGCGAAAAAGATGCTGTTACGGTAGCACAGATTTTCCTCAGGCTACGCAATGAAAGTATTTTGGATGAAAGTGAAATTCTTTCTGTATAATATGTTGATTCTGGCAGTAATACTTCTTTAAGGATTTCATTATAAATTTTAGTAGCTTTACCATCTAGATTCAAATATATTTTTATGACAATTTCAAAATTTATCCCAAAATCGTTTTTGATACCTATGGTAGCTGTGCTTCCTCTTTTTATATCTTGTAAAGATGAGAAGAAGGTAGAAGAGAATGCGCCAGCCGCAACCCAGGAGGCAACCCTTGAGCAAAAGAAACAGGCTTTACAGAATGTTGCGCCTACTTCTACCACCACAACTAATTCTAGTAATAGTGGAGGCGCCGTGAATCCGCCCCACGGACAGCCAGGGCATGATTGTGCCGTTCCAGTGGGTGCGCCTTTGAATGCTGCCCAAGGAAGTACCACCCCGGCAATAAATAAAACCAATGCTGTTCCAGCATCTATTTCTGGAAATGGTGTAAATCCACCCCACGGGCAGCCTGGTCATAGATGTGATATAAAAGTGGGAGATCCACTTTAAAAAGAATTTTATATTTAATAAAAAGCGGCCCGTTTCAAAATCGAAACGGGCCGCTTTAATTATCAATATTAACTAACTATTCTTTTATAAAACGTTTCATCAGTTTGTTTCCATCGGTATTTACTTCAAGCATGTAAACACCACTTTGCAGTGAAGAAACATCCAAGCTTTCCGTATAAGCTCCTTTTCCAACAACCTGACCAATAACATTATAGATTATATAATTTTTTCCTGTTCCTTGTACTAAGGAAATATTAAGCATATGCTTAGCGGGGTTTGGATAGAGAGACATTTCTGAATTGTTGAAACCTGTATCTCCAGTTATACCTTGGTTAACAGAATTACTAATGATTACGGTATAATCCTCCACTTCACCATACGTAAAAGTTTCACAAGAGGTTGGGTTTGCATTGTATTTCATAGAAACGCGCATTCTTGTTGCTCCCGAAAGTGCAGAAGTAGGAACTGTAAAACTTCCAGAAACCGATGATGCGGTTGTTCGCGAACGTGAATACACTTGCTCGCCAGAATCATTGAAATCGCCATCCTGGTTATAGTCAATCCACACACGGTATGCTTCGCTGTACGTTCTTCCGGTCCAGCGTGGAGTAATGGTTATGGTATTGCTGCTTCCTTTGGTTAAGGATGTAGAAATACTTGTGAAATTTGCATAACCACCATTATTTCCCGAAAGATTATTGATGCTTCCTAGTTGGACCCTGTCTATATATTCATCATTTGTATTGTTTCCTTGGGAAGTACAATAGGTAACCGTATTTGAAAGCGTAGTAACGTTTACGGTATTGCTGAACCCAGAATTGTTGCCAGCCGCATCGTGCGCACGAACTCTAAAGGAGTAGGCAGTAGCAGGAGACAATCCAGTGATGTTTGCTGAAGTACCAGTAACGCTTCCTAAGTTTGTGTTACCTTGGAAAACATCATAGCCTGTTACCCCCACATTGTCTGTGGAAGCATTCCACGAAAGGGTAAGTGTGGTTTGGGTTACGTTTGAAGCCGCTAAACTTGACGGTGTAGTTGGAGCCTGCGTATCTGGAGCACCTGCTCCTAAGTTGATGGTATAATCTTCCACTTCACCATAGCTGAAGGTTTCACAAGATGTTGGAATTCCGTTGTATTTCATCGAAATCCGCATTCTTGTTTCGCCTCCAACAGTCCCTGATGGTACTGTGAACGTTCCACTGTTTGGAGTGTCTTTAGAAGCAGCTTTAGACCAGACCAATTCGCCTGCATCTCCAAAATCTTCATCACCGTTGTAATCAATCCATACAGCATAGCCTTCGTTATAGATAGTTCCGGTCCATGTAGGAGTTACGGTAATGGTATAAGTAGAGCCTTCATTTAAGGTAGTAGAAATACTTGTAAAATCTGAATAAAGCTGTGCACCTGAGGCATTGTTGATAGTGTTCAACTGTACGCGGCTTATATATTCATCATTTACATTGTTACCTTGTGAAGCGCAATAGCTACTACCGCCACCGCCCCCGTACGGAGCGCCAACTCCTACAGCATACCAAGCGTTTGTGGTTGCTATTTCCTCTGGACTATCTGCACCGTATAGATCCCTGGCAGCTTGAATAGCGCCATTTCTTGCATCGCTGTACTGTGAGTTTGAATTCAAATAGACAGTTAGGTTTCTGTAGGCAATTGCAGCTGCTTTGTCCATCCCGATTCCGGTAACGTTATAGCTGTTTTCTAAATCGTTTGTACCGCTTTTACCTACAGTTAAAATATAAAACCAAAAGTTTTGCACGCCAGAGTTAATGTGAACGCCACCGTTATCGCCTGACCCGGAATACCAGTTGGTTCCCAAATATGTGTCGGGATCGCCATATGCATTTGGATTGCTCATGGAGCGAAGTGCGCCACCGCTTCCGCCAGCGCCAATATCATCACCCATTAGCCAATCATTTGTACCAGAAGCAAACTTTTCAATGGATTCACCAAAAATATCTGAAAAGGATTCATTCAAAGCTCCAGACTGATAGCTATACACAAGGTTTGCGGAATATTCCGTAACTCCATGGGCAATTTCATGCCCGCAAATATCCAAGGATACCAATGGACCATAGTTAACTCCATCGCCGTCACCATAGGTCATTCGGCTACCGTCCCAAAACGCATTCACGTAATTTGAGGAATAGCTAACATATGATTTTATAATGGCTCCTGCATTGTTATAAGAGTTTCTTCCATGTTTCTGGCTAAAGTATTTGTAGGTACGCTCTGCACCAAAATGTGCCTGAACGCCAGTCGGGTTTGAAGTAAAATTGGTGGAACTGCTCGTCACATCAACTGCATTGTTGTAATTGGTACTATTGTTCAGGTCAAAGGTTTGTATTCCGTTACCGTCAGCTGTTTGACGCAAACGGTATGGGCCAGAAGCATTATCGGCAGTAAAGGAAACGGTACCATTATATAGGCTGGTTCCTGTAGCGGGTACATTGGCATGGTGAATACGCTTATTTTCAAAAATGAATTGCCCCGTTTTTGCATCAATATAAACATCGGCCCTGTAAAGCGGGGCCGTTGCATAAATATCAAACTTATAAGCAAGTCGGTTTGTTTCGGATATGTTTTTTATTGCAGGGAAAATGACCAATTCCCCGGTAGGTTTATGGTAATCCGCTAAAGCTGCTTCCGAAGCATTTTGCCACATATATTTTGTAGCGCCCACATGTGCCATCGCACTGTTCAGAGCCTGCTGGCCATTTATTGAAGGCGTAACACTAAAGTCATCGGCAATAGGAAAATATGCTGAATTTAATGTTTGTACCATTCCGTTTTTGCTGCTTAGTGTAACGGTTGCAAATTCTACTTTTACACCGCTAAAATACTGTTGCATTTTTTGGTGCGTAAAACCTAGGGGATCTTGTTCTTGTTTTAGCGTAGTGAAGGAAGTTTGTGGGGATGGGTTTAAAACTTCCTTAAAAATTTGAGGGGAGTTTTGAAGCGAATAAGATTGCGAAGCATCAAAGACTACTAGACTTGGGGGTGCTTTTACGTTTCTCTTTTCATCTTTTTTGTTTTGGGCCGAAACTACTGCCGAAAAAGCAAAAATTAAAAGTGTGAATAGAAAAACGAACTTGTTAATTTTTTTCATAATAAAATAAGATTTAGTGAATAAATAGGTTCGATGTTTTGTTAAACAACTCTTAAATGAACAATAATTATAGATAAAATGAAATTTTATTCGATGAACTACAGTTAAAATTTTAATATTCCTTTTTGTTCTATCTTTGAAATTATGAATGACAAACCCTTGTTATCGGTTAAAGAACTTACAGTTTCCTTTGGAAATAAGAGACAGCTTGTTAAAGTTTTGCGCCAAATTTCTTTTGATGTTTTCAAAAATGAAATAGTGGGAATCGTGGGCGAATCTGGTTCAGGTAAATCGGTCACATCACTTTCGATCATGGGATTATTGCCAAAAAAGCAAGCAAATCTTTCTGGAAATATCCTTTTTGAAGAAAAAGAATTACTAAAAATTACCGAAAAAGAGTTTAGAAGTATAAGAGGAAAGGAAATAGCAATGATTTTTCAAGAACCTATGAGTGCTTTAAATCCTTCCCTAAAGTGTGGTTTTCAGGTTGCGGAAATTCTTCAGCTTCATTTAAAGATGAATACTTCAAACGCAAAAAAGGAAACTATTTCTTTGTTCGAAAAAGTGAAATTGCCACGCCCGGCAGAAATTTACAATAGTTATCCGCACCAGATAAGCGGTGGACAGATGCAGCGGGTTATGATAGCAATGGCCATTGCCTGCAAGCCCAAGCTACTTATTGCCGACGAGCCCACGACGGCCCTAGACGTAACCGTACAAAAGGAAATCCTTTCGCTTTTAAAATCCATTCAGCAGGAAACAAAAATGGCGATGGTTTTTATCTCCCACGATTTAAGTTTAGTGTCTGAAATTGCCGATAAAGTCGTAGTAATGTATAAGGGAGATATAGTTGAAAACGCAACAACTGAAGAAATTTTCAAACATCCGAAGTCAGAATATACTAAAGCACTGCTGGCATCGCGACCATCGCTAAATATTCGGTTGGCAAAATTGCCCACCATTGCTTCCATTGCAGATAAAAGTTTTGAGGCGAGAGAAATAAAGCCTGTAGAGCGCGCAAAAAAACACAAGCAGATTTATACAAAAAAACCAATACTGGAAATTGTCAATTTGGAAAAATACTATTTCAGCAATGTGGGAATATTTGCAAAAGCAGAAGTTGTAAAAGCTGTGGATAATATCAGTTTTTCCGTTTTTGAAGGTGAAACCTTAGGCCTAGTGGGAGAATCTGGTTGTGGAAAATCTACATTGGGAAAAACAATTCTTCAGCTTGAAAAAGCAACTAACGGAAGTATAAAATATAGGGGAAAGGAACTCCTCAGACTTTCAAAGAGTGAAATAAGAAGCCTTCGTAAAGAAATACAGATTATATTTCAAGATCCTTATTCATCGCTCAATCCACGTTTGATGATAGGTCAGGCACTGATGGAGCCCATGGTGGTGCACGGTTTGTGTAAATCAGCGAAAGAAAGAAAAGAAAGAGTATTGTCGCTACTTGAAAGAGTGGGGCTTGATGAAAGCTACTTTTATCGTTATCCACACGAACTTTCGGGCGGGCAACGCCAGCGGGTGGGCATTGCACGTACAATAGTTGTAGAGCCTAAACTGGTTATTTGTGACGAATCTGTTTCGGCTCTTGATATTTCGGTGCAGGCACAAGTTTTGAACTTGCTCAACGAGTTGAAAAATGATTTTGGTTTCACCTATATATTTATTTCGCACGATCTGGCCGTGGTAAAATATATGTCGGACCAACTTTTGGTGATGAACAAGGGAAAAATTGAGGAACTTGGCGATGCCGATGAAATTTATGAAAACCCCCAAACAACTTATACAAAAAAGCTTATTGAGGCAATTCCAAAGGGAATTTAGAATTTATAAAAGAAATAAAAAACCCGTTCTAACCTCACGAAGAACGGGTTTAATAATTTATCTGTGTTAATGACAGATTTGGGGCGTAAAACAACCATAAAAAAAGTTTAGACCAATAAAAACACTTTCTTAAAAATGAAAAGCACATTTAGTACCAATTCTTTTGTGCTTTTAAATGATCTAATTACTTTTTCCATATGAGGTTAAGTTGGTAAGATTTGGGTCTGCTAAGATGAAAACAATTTTCAAATAAAGCGATAAAAAGCATATAAATTCGATGAAATGCACTAAAATTTAACATTTACCCTCTTTTATTCCCTTTTTTAACATAAAAAAACCATGTCAGCGCATGGTTTTTGAGTTATAAAAGTTGAGCAAATATTAAAATTTCATCTCTTTAATTTCTCCATTCACTATCAAATTACCTTCTGTAGCTTTTTGAATTTCTTCAACTGAAACCCCTGGAGCGCGCTCAAGTAAATGAAATTTTCCGTCCTTAATTTCCAAGACCGCAAGATTTGTCACTATTTTTTTTACACATTTTACGCCAGTAAGTGGCAAAGTGCACTCTTTTAATAGTTTTGATTCTCCTTCGCGGTTAGTGTGCATCATCGCCACGATAATATTTTCAGCAGATGCTACGAGATCCATGGCTCCGCCCATTCCTTTAACCATCTTCCCTGGTATTTTCCAATTCGCAATGTCGCCGTTTTGTGAAACCTCCATCGCTCCCAATATCGTTAAATCTACATGTTGTCCGCGAATCATCCCAAAACTCATTGCCGAATCAAAAAAAGAAGCGCCGGGCAAGGCCGTAATGGTTTGCTTTCCCGCATTTATTAAATCTGGATCTTCTTCCCCCTCAAAAGGAAAAGGACCCATCCCGAGGACTCCGTTCTCACTTTGGAATTCCACACTTATATCGTCGCGCACAAAGTTTGCAACTAATGTTGGGATACCAATTCCTAAATTTACGTAGTAACCATCCTTTACTTCTTTTGCAATGCGTTGTGCTATTTGTTCTTTTGAAAGTGCCATTAGTTTCTTTTTCTTACCGTTAGTTGCTCAATTCTTTTTTCATACTTCTCTCCTTGAAATATCCGCTGGATAAAGATTCCTGGGATATGGATTTGATTTGGATCTAATTCCCCAGCGGGAACTAATTCTTCCACTTCTGCAACAGTAATTTTTCCGGCACCGCACATAGCTGGGTTGAAGTTTCTCGCGGTTCCTTTAAAGATAAGGTTTCCTGCTTCATCACCTTTCCAAGCTTTTACAAACGAGAAATCTGCCTCAAAGGCTTTTTCCATAACGTGCATTTTTCCGTGGAATTCCCGGGTTTCCTTTCCTTCGGCCACTTCGGTTCCATAGCCAGCAGGGGTATAAAAGGCAGGAATGCCACTTCGGGCGGCTTCGCAGCGTTGTGCCAAGGTGCCTTGGGGAATGAGTTCTACCTCCATTTCACCACTTAGCATTTGGCGTTCAAACTCTGCATTTTCTCCTACATAAGAAGAAATCATTTTTTTTATTTGATGTTTTTTCAGAAGAAGGCCTAGCCCAAAATCATCTACCCCTGCGTTGTTTGAAATACAGGTTACGTTCTGAACATTTCGTCTTACCAATTCTGAAATAATATTTTCTGGGATGCCGCAGAGGCCAAAGCCGCCGAGCATAAAAGTCATTCCGTCTCCAATGCCTTCGCAAGCTTCGCGGACGTTTGCAACTGTCTTTTTTATCATTTTTTAAATTTTCTGAAAATTACAAAATTTCAACCTATAAAAAAACCTCACAGGTTTTGAAAACTTGTGAGGTTTGCTTTTGATTAAAGAAGATTTTTAAAAATCAAATTCATCCGGAATTTCCTCTACATCAGGATTTCCTTCACGCCATTTGGAACAATCGGTTTCAATGGAAAGATTTGCCGGGCGTTTAAAGTTTCCGGTGGAAACGTCAAGATCTTCATCGGCATAACAACTCTTCATGTACATAGCCCAAATGGGCAACGCCATTGTAGCACCCTGTCCGTAGGCAGTTGACCCAAAGTGGGTTGCGCGGTCATCGCCGCCAACCCAAACGCCAGTAACCAAGTTCGGAACCATGCCCATAAACCAACCATCACTGTTGTTCTGGGTTGTTCCAGTTTTACCGGCAATTGGGTTTTTGAAATCGTATGGGTAGCCTGTAACCGCTTTTTTATAAATTGGAGAGCCAGTGGCCCAGGTACCTCTTAACCTAGCTCCCGAACCCGATTGTGTTACCCCTTCCATCAAACTTACGGTTACGTAAGCAGTTTCATTGCTGATAACGTCTTTGGTTTTTGGAACATTTTGATAAAGAACGGTGCCATTTTTATCTTCTATACGCTGAATTAAAATAGGTTCAACATACACCCCTTCATTTGCGAAAGTGCTATAAGCACCAACCATTTCATAAACAGATACATCAGGTGTTCCTAGCGCTATGGAAGGCACGGCAGGCATATTTTCAGTATCTACGCCCATCTTAGCAACTAAGTCTATAACAGGTTCTGGCCCCACACGATCTATTAATCGTGCTGTAATAGTATTTATGGAATTTGCCAATGCATACTTTAAAGTTACCATGCCGCCATAACCGCCTCCAGCATTTTTAGGGGCCCAAGGTTTTAACAAATTGTGTTTCCCCGCAGGAATGGTGTACATAGTATTGGGCAAGGTATCACAAGGCGACATATGCATTTGGTCTATTGCGGTGGCATATACAAAAGGTTTAAAAGTGGAGCCTATTTGACGCCTTCCTTTTTTTACCATATCATATTTAAAGCGCTTGTAGTCAATACCGCCTACCCAAGCTTTTACTTCTCCTGTTTGGGGGGTCATGGACATCATTGCGGCCTGTAAAAAAGATTTGTGATAACGAATGGAGTCCATAGGGGTCATTACCGTATCAATCTCGCCTTTCCAAGAAAAAACACGCATAGGTATTTTCTTTTTAAAGCTTTTAATAATTTCTTCTTCGCTTTTTCCCTGTTTTGTCATTTCGCGCCAACGGTCACTTTTGCGCATGGCTGAGTTTAATATTCCTTCCGTCTCTTTTTCAGTGATATCACGAAATGGTGCTGTTTTATTGTTTTTGTTCTGTTCGTCAAATGCTTCCTGTAAATGCGCAATATGTTTTTTTACTGCTTCTTCGGCATATTCCTGCATTTTACTATCTATGGTTACATATACCTTTAAACCATCTTGATAAATATTGTATTTGCTCCCGTCTGGTTTAGGATGTTCCTTAATCCAATCTTCCATAAAATGGCGCGCATATTCACGGAAATAAGTGGCGCTCCCTTCATCATGACCTTGTGGGGTGAATTTTAAATTCAACGGTAAGGCTTGAAGCGAATCCATTACTTTTTCTGAAATGAAATCATACTTTTCCATTTGGGCCAAGACCACATTTCTCCTTTCCAAAACCAATTCCGGTCTTCGGTTGGGATTAAAGAGGGAAGAATTTTTGAACATACCCACAAGCATGGCGGCTTCAGCAGTTGTCAATTGCGAAGGTGATTTGTCAAAATATATGTTTGCGGCACTCTCAATCCCTACGGCCTGATTTAGAAAGTCGTACTCGTTAAAGTACATCGTGATTATCTCCTCTTTGGTGTAACGACGTTCCAAACGGGTGGCAATGATCCACTCTTTTACTTTTTGAATAACTCGCTCTAATTTGTTGGACGCCCTCTGGTCTGTAAAGAATAATTTTGCCAACTGTTGGGTTATGGTACTGGCGCCTCCACGGCTGCCCAAAAATGCGACAGCGCGGATGGTTCCTCTTCCATCAATACCCGAGTGGTCATAAAAGCGCACATCTTCTGTTGCTATCAAAGCATTCACTAAATGGTCGGGTAGGCTGTCAAAGGGAACGGGTGTTCTGTTTTCTTTATAAAACTTCCCAATGGTTTTTCCATCGGAAGAAATAATCTCCGTTGCAAGATTTTTTTCAGGGTTCTCAAGGCTGGTTTCATCGGGAAGGCTCCCAAATACGCCCCACGAAGCTGAAAGAAAGAATAATATAATTAATAAAATGAAGCCAGCAAATAGCTTCCAAAATGTTCTGATGTGATGGCTCACGTCAGCTTGTTTTTTCTTTTTCGGGGATGCTTTTTTTGTTGCCATATTTATTTTACTGTTTGGAGGCTTCTTCAATACTGAAACCAACATCTGTAATGCCTTCGAGTTTTGTAACGCCTTCCACATCGCCATTATTGCGCATTGCTTGGGCTATCTCTACGGTATAAATGCCTTCTTCAAAAAACTGTACGTTCTCTTTATACCACAATTTGTTTTCCTTTACAGCTCCAATGCCTTGGCCCATCCAGGAGCCATCGGGATTGGCCATTCGGTATTCCAGTGTATCGGCAACGGTTTTGCCGTTTGGAAAATTCATATTTACTATCAAAAATAAATTGTTGTATTTATAATCGTTTGTATTTCTAATATTTAAAAAGAGGTTATACTTTTTAAGTGAATCCAGTTGCGGAATTTTAAATTCAACCACTTCTTCTGCGCCCCACTGCCCATCCATGGCTTTTATTTCACTATAAACAGTTTCCGACTCACAAGAAATGAGGAAAACAGCCGTCAATAAAAGTGCCAATAGCTTATTCATTTTTAGAAGGCTTTCTGTTTCTGTTTTGGTTTCCTGATTTATTTCTGGGCTTCCCGCCAGATTTTTTGCGTTGGCCGTCTTTCGGCGTATTTCCTGCTACCGATGCTTCTGCTTTGCCGCGTTTTTTGTTTCTATTTTTATTTCTACGCTTTTTGTTTTTTTGCTTCGGTTGGTCAAAACGCGTTAAACTATCTTGGCCCACAACATTGCTAAACGGTTCTTTTTCGGCTTTTGGCGCTTCCATTATAAATTCCTCCAGCGCCATTGGTTTTTTGCCTTTTTTGTTCAGCTCTATTATTTCATTGGCTTTTTCTACGGTAAGCTCGTGCCAATTTGCAAATTCCTTTTCGTAAGCGTACCACAGCAAACCTTTAAAAATATCTATCTTTTGGCAGGTTGCTGTGCCCTTTTCGGTCTGTAGTTTGGTTTCTGTGTTGGGAAAGTACTCCAATGCTTCCAGATAAGTATCCAGTTCGTAATTTAAACAGCACTTCAGCTTGCCGCATTGCCCAGCAAGTTTTTGTGGGTTTAGCGAAAGTTGCTGATAGCGCGCTGCGGAAGTATTCACAGAACGGAAATCAGTCAACCAAGTAGAGCAACAAAGCTCGCGTCCACAGCTACCAATACCGCCCAAACGTGCGGCTTCTTGGCGGAAACCAACTTGTTTCATTTCAATTCGGGTGTTGAAAGTACGTGCAAATTCCTTAATCAATTCGCGGAAATCTACCCTTTCTTCGGCTGTGTAATAAAAAATAACTTTTGATGCATCTCCCTGAAATTCAACGTCGCTAATCTTCATTTGCAGCCCATGACGGATTGCAATTTCACGTGATCGCTTTTGAACATCTGCTTCTTTGTCGCGAACTCCTTGCCAAATGTCTATATCTTTTTGTGAAGCTTTTCGGTAAATTTTTGGCAGGGCCTCAATTTTTAATGGAATTTTTTTCTTCTTCATTTGTACCCTAACCAGCTCCCCGGTTAAGGTAACCATCCCAATATCGTGGCCTGGCGAAGCTTCGGTAGCAACCGTATCGCCAATGCTTAAAGTAAGATTTTCTGGGTTTTGGAAAAATTCCTTTCTTCCGTTTTTAAAACGTACTTCCACCGCATTGAAGGGTTCCATCTTGGCAGGAAGTTGCATATTTGAAAGCCAGTCAAACACCGTCAGTTTATTACAGCCATCGGTTCCGCAAGTACCATTGTTCTTGCATCCCTTTGGCTGTCCGTTGGCGCCCGTGGCACAGCTGGTACAGCCCATATTTTTTATATATAAAGCCCTTTTCCAATTGAAGAGGGACGAAAATTAAACAAATAATTTAATCAGTAAAGATACCAATAAAATTGACGATTGATGATTTACGATTTCAGATTTTTGAAGTCCCCTCCTTAAACGCTCCCCAAAGGGGTGGAAACGATATGGTTATCGCTCCCCTCCTTTCGAGGGGTTGGGGGAGGCCTATTTTTTAAACTTAAGCTTCTCCGAACGTCCTTTCTTAAAAATTTTATTACTGTTCGGAATGCCTTGGCGCAGGCGCTTCTGCTCTTCGTATGGCAAGTGGATTATTTCAATACACTCCTCGCTACAACAGTTTTCCATGGCCACGGCACATTTCTCACATTGAATAAACAGCAAATGGCAAGCTTCGTTTGCACAGTTTGTGTGTGTATCGCAAGGTTCGCCGCATTGATGGCAGTGGCTTATAACCACGTCGGTAATTCGTTCGCCACGGCGATGGTCAAAAACAAAATTCTTCCCCAAAAATTTGTTTTCCAACCCTAAATTCTCAACCTGTCTGGCATATTCAATAATGCCACCCTCAAGCTGAAACACATTTTTAAAACCTTTATGTTTGTAATAAGCGCTGGCCTTTTCACAGCGTATGCCGCCGGTGCAGTACATAACCAGCTTCTTGTCTTCTTTATGGTCTTTTAAATCTGCTTCTATAATATCCAGTGAATCACGAAACGTGTCCACATCGGGAGTTACAGCATTTTTAAAATGGCCTATTTCACTTTCGTAATGGTTGCGCATATCTACTAAAACCACATCTGGATCATCAATCAGCTCGTTAAAGGTTTTGGCATCTACATGTACGCCCTTATTGGTTACATCAAACGTTTCATCGTTTAGGCCATCCGCCACAATCTTGTCGCGTACTTTTACTTTTAGTTTTAGGAACGATTTCAAGTCCTGTTCAATGGCAACATTCAAACGCACATCTTTCAGAAAATAAATTCCATCAAGAAATTCCTTAAATTCCTTAAAACGTTTTGCCGGTACCGAGAGCTGCGCATTGATGCCTTCATGGGCAACGTAAATACGGCCCAAAACGTCCTGCTCGTGCCAGGTTACAAAGAGATGGTTACGGAAAAGATGCGGATTGCCAATCTTGGCATATTGATAAAAAGAAAGGGTAAGCCGTTCCTCACCGGCCTGTTCCAAAAGTGTTTCCCTCTCTTTTGCACTTAATTTGTTGTACAGTTGCATGCTATACTTTTTTTAGGTGAAAAGAATTGATTTTATTTAGATGCAAAAGTACAGGTTTTAATGAAATAGGAAAGGGCTATTTGTTTTGCGAAATGTTTTTTTAAACAGTAAAAAAATTTTTAGGAAATATATTTCAATAAAAAGGAGGGACCCCTCCCTATAAAAAACAGTGAATATCCTGTTTTTTATTTCAAACTATTAGGTTTGAAACATATTTTTTTTTGATTGAATGGCGACAAAGCCATTTATGGAACCCAACCTATATTATCTATTGCGGGTTTTGATAAATGTTTTATTGGTGTCTATCCCAACCCCGCAAAAACGCAAGCGGAATACACACAAAAAAAGAGACTTTAAATTATTCAGTCTCTTTTTATAATAACAATTTATCTTAATTTATATAGTAAATATATCCAACGTTTAACCAATAAATCCATTCATTGGCCTTGTTTTCGGGTACTGGAGTTGTGCCGTTATTTTCAAAACTTGGATTTAGACCATCCACCCAATCAGAAAAGTAATAATGCCAACGACTGTCAAGCATCAAGTCGCTCAATGGCGATAGTTTATAACGAATGCCCACGCTTCCCACTACAGCCCACGTAGAGGCTGGATCCTGCTGAAAGGCATTAAAATATTTATCTGGTGTGGAGATAGGGCTGTTCAGTGGGCCCAAAGATGATGAAACTTCAGTGTCATAAGTAACCCAATGTACTCCGAAACTAATGAAGGGTGCAATTTTATAAGCCCCGGCCGCAAAATCACGGATGCTAAGCGGAAAATATTCTAATTGGGAACCTACTTCAATAACAGTAGAGGAACCGCTCATGGCACGTAGCTGATCGGCAAATAAAGAAGTCTGGTCGGGCTCGACCCAGCGCCCAAAGTGTTCCAGATTTGTTTTGTGATAATCAATCTCTGTACGTATCTTAAAGTGGTCGTTAAAATACCTGTCGCGGGTATAACAATTACAATCTGCGCGATATGAAAAATTAATATAGTGTATCAAACCAACTCCAAAACCAACGTTTCCAGCATTTGTTGCAAAATCGTTTCGCTGTCCAAAATCTGAATAGAAAACAACAGGACCTGTAATTAAACCCACTTCGTGAGAAAAGCCAAACTGACTGTAAGCTTCTTGTTTTGCAAAAACCAACAAGAAAAATACCAATAACAAAAATCTGGTATTCATTATAGATATAGGTTTAGATTGAGACACAACAAATATATAAAAACATATTTAACAGTAAAATTTAATAAAGCTATTTAGCTAATTTGTAAAAAATTGGCGCACAGTTTTTATCATAACGCTTATATTTGTGCCTTCCTTATGTAAATGGTTATTTAAATGTATCTTTTTTTCAAAATCTTAATTGAGTTGTGGGTTAAAATACATTGTAACTAACAGATACCAACGGAGTTCGCTAAAAGTAAAATAAAATTTTAAACAATGAAGCAAAGTATAAAAGATTTCATTTCTGAAGTTGAAAAATTAAATCCAAATGAACCTGAATTTCTACAGGCAGTAACCGAAGTTGCTGAAACCGTTATCCCATTTATTGAAGAAAACGAAAAGTATGCCAACAAGAAATTGCTGGAGCGAATGGTAGAGCCAGAGCGCACCATACTTTTCCGTGTGCCGTGGACAGATGATAAAGGTGAAATACAGGTGAATAAAGGTTATAGAATCGAGTTCAATTCGGCCATTGGCCCGTACAAAGGGGGATTGCGTTTCCACCCTTCCGTAAATCTAAGCATTCTTAAGTTTTTAGGTTTTGAGCAAACCTTTAAAAATAGCTTGACCACTTTGCCAATGGGCGGTGGTAAAGGAGGCTCTAACTTTGACCCAAAAGGGAAGAGCGACAATGAAATCATGCGTTTCTGCCAAAGCTTTATGACAGAGCTTTTCCGTCATATTGGCCCAGATACTGATGTTCCCGCAGGAGATATAGGCGTTGGAGGTCGTGAAATAGGCTATATGTTTGGTCAGTACAAGCGTATCCGTAACGAGTTTACCGGCGTTCTTACAGGAAAAGGCCGTTCATACGGAGGATCGCTAATTCGTCCAGAGGCTACAGGTTATGGAAACGTATATTTCGCAAAAAACATGCTCGAAACCAGAGGAGAGAGCTTTAAAGGAAAAACCGTTGTTATTTCCGGTTCCGGGAACGTAGCACAATACGCAGCCGAAAAAGCAATCCAATTTGGTGGAAAAGTTGTTACTTTTTCAGATTCTGCTGGATATATTTATGATTCAGAAGGTATAGATGAGGAAAAACTTGCTTTCGTAATGGATCTGAAAAATGAAAAACGTGGACGTATTTCAGAATACACAAAAAAATACACAGGCGCAAAATACGTTGAAGGAAAGCGCCCTTGGGAAGTAAAGTGTGATATCGCCCTACCTTGCGCAACCCAAAATGAATTAAATGGCGAAGAAGCCAAAATGCTTTTGGACAATGGCTGTATATGCGTGGGCGAGGGAGCCAATATGCCCTGTACGCCCGGCGCGATTGAAGCATTCCAAAAAGCGAAGATTTTATTCTCACCTGGAAAAGCATCAAATGCAGGCGGTGTTGCAACATCTGGCTTGGAAATGTCACAGAACTCATTGCGTTTAAGCTGGACAGCAGCTGAGGTTGATGAAAAACTTCACGGAATTATGAACGATATTCACGCCGCTTGTGTTCAGTTTGGAAAAGATGACGATGGATATGTAGATTATGTGAAGGGAGCAAACATTGCAGGTTTTGTAAAAGTGGCCGAGGCAATGCTGGCCCAAGGAGTAGTATAACACTTCAAAAATTATAATTAGGAAATAGCCTTTCCGACTGTCTTTTTCAAAATAAAAGATATGGAAAGGCTTTTTCAATCATATACCGCAATAAATAGTATTTTAGCGTGTTAATATTCAAAACAATATTTTCTATGAAGCGATGGGCCATTGCTTTTCTTATAATCCTTCCCTTGCTGGCTGCTGCCCAGAATTTTGAGGACCGTTGGACGGGACACTTTTCCTATGCTTCCGTAAAGGATATTTCCCAGGGCGATAACAAGATTTATGTAGGTGCTGAAAATGCCGTTTTCACATATGATCTTTCCACACAACAAATACAAACCCTCTCAACAGTAAATGGTCTTTCAGGAAACGCGATAACCACCCTCCACTATAGTGAGTCATATGGTTTACTAATCATTGGGTATGAAAGCGGCTTGATAGAAATAGTGAAAGAAGGTGAGGAAAATGTATTGAAAGTGGTTGATATTTTAGAGAAACAGACCATTCCACCAGATAGAAAGCGCATAAACAATTTTACTGAATTTAATGAAAACCTCTATATCGCAACCCAATATGGAGTATCTGTGTATGATTTGTCGAGACTTGAATTTGGAGACACCTATTTCATTGGCGATGGGGGCGCGCAGATAGATATTGTACAGACTATTGTACAGGAGCCTTATATCTTTGCCGCGAGTTCAACCAGTGGAATGCGCAGAGCCTTTGTGGCAGATGATAATTTAATTGATTATCAAAACTGGACCACCATAATGGGTGGTGGATTTAGAGCTGCAGAAAAATTAGGCAATGAGCTCTATGCTTCAAACCGGTCGAATACTATTTTACGTTTCACTCCCAACGGTGTAACAACAGCTGTTCAAAATTTTAATACTGAAGTATTAAACTTCCGCATGGCTGATGATTTACTTACCATTACCACAAAAAATTCCGTACAGGCATTCTCTGAAGGGTATGTTCAGGAAGCTATAGTAGATAACATACTCGATTTCGAGCTCGATCTCCTTTCCGGGTATGCTTTTAATAATAATTTTTATGTAGGGACAAATGAAGATGGACTTTTGATCGTTCCTTTTGGGAGTATGCAAGCTACACAAGTGCTTCCCAATGGGCCAATTAGAAACAGTTCATTTGCTATTGATGCTTCCCCGGGGCAGCTATGGGTTGCTTTTGGAGAGGTGGATGTTGATTACAATCCTTTTCCCATTTCCAAATATGGAATTAGCCACCTCAAAGATACCCTCTGGAATAATATTGATTATGAAGATTTAAGAACTTCTTTAAATGCTGAACCTACCGATTTGGTAAAAGTTACTATCAATCCAGAAAATAAGGACGAAGTATTTATGAGCTCTTTTGAAAAAGGGCTCTTAAAGATTGTTGATGAAACTCCCACCATACTTTACGACCAAACCAACAGCCCCTTAGACCGAATAATTATTAATGGCGCCGATGCAGGCATACGTATTCTTGGTTCTCAATTTGACTCCCAAGGCAACCTTTGGTTTGTTCAAAGTAAAGAAAAAGAGGGACTGATAAAACTTACGCCCGGTGGCCAATTCCAAAAAACGGATATTTCTAGCATCATTACAAATGAATCTGAAATTGCGCTTACAGAGCTGGCAATAAGTAGAGAAGGCTATGTTTTTTTTGGTTCTTATGGGAATGGGGTAATAGGCTATAACCCAACGGCCAATAAGTTTAATATAATTACCGAAAATGCAGGCAATCTGCCTACCAACAATATACGTGCGCTAACTTTTGACAAACAAAACAGATTATGGATAGGAACGCTGAAAGGTGTAAGAGTGCTCTTTAGTCCCGGAAGCTTTTTTGAAGAGGGTGCCACCCCTACAGCCCAAGCTATAATTATTCTAGAAGACGGTGTGGGGCAAGAGCTTCTTTTTCAACAATCTATAACTGATATTGAAGTTGATGGTTCAAACAATAAATGGATTTCCACTGCCACTTCAGGTGTATTTTACTTGTCCCCCAATGGGCAGGAAACCTTGCTCCGTTTCACAAAAGATAATTCTCCGTTACCTTCTAATAATGTCCAAGATATTTCAATAGACCCGTTTACGGGCGTAGTCTATTTTGCGACCACCCAAGGCATCGTAGCCTATAGGGGATCGGCCACCGCGCCAAGTGACAACCTTGAAAACGTACGGGCCTATCCCAATCCCGTGCGGCCAGGTTTTAATGGTAACGTTACTATTGATGGACTCACGGCCCAAGCCAATGTGAAAATAACCGATATAACAGGAAGCCTGGTTTTTGAGGAAACTTCAGAAGGAGGAAGTGTACTTTGGGATACAACTGCTTTCGGAAAGTACAAAGTACGTTCGGGTGTATATTTGGTTCTCGTTACCACAGAAGACAATCTTGAAACCAAGGTTGCAAAAATTATGATCATCCGCTAATGGTTGTTGCCACCAAAGCCATTGTCTTTTCTGCTATAAAATATTCAGAAGCTGACCTAATTGTAAGTAGTTTCACCGAGGCTTCGGGAATTAAAAGCTACTTACTTCGCAATATTTTAAAAACGAAGAAAGGGAAGCTAAAGGCTTCTTTTTTTCAGCCCCTCACGCAACTTGAAATTATAGCAGACCACAAGAACAAAGGGACGCTGGAATATATAAAGGAAGCCAAAGTTTACTATCCTTACAAAACCCTTCATACCGATATTGTAAAAACAGGCTTGGTCATGTTTTTAGCCGAAATGCTCAAAAACTGCATTCGCGAGGAAGAAGCTAATGAACTCCTTTTTGCGTTTTTGGAACAATCCCTTCAATGGCTTGATAGTAATGAGGAAGTTGCCAATTTCCATATTTTCTTTTTGCTGCAACTGAGCATGTATCTAGGTTTTTTTCCCGATGCTACAGCTATTAATAATAGCTATTTCAATATAGTTGAAGGGAGCTTTCAGGCTACAAATACTTCAAATTACTGTATTGAAGGTGAAGCCATAGAAAACTTCAAGCAATTTTTTGGAACAAACCTAGAAACATTTCAGAAAATAAAACTTACCAAAACACAGCGCAAAAACTTGCTGCAATTAATGCTTTCCTATTACAGCTTTCACGTGCAAGGCTACCAAAAACCAAAATCACTCGCTGTGCTTAACCAGTTGTTTTCATAAAGACAAATTACAATTCCGCTGGAGGTGTTCGTAAACACTACTGCCCAATGTTTTTTTACCGACACTCTCAAAACCCAAACTCACATATAGTTTTTTTGCATTTGGGTTTTTAAAGTCCACCAAAAGACCAATCTTTTCATGGCCTTCTGTCTTTGCTTGTTGTATGGCAGCAGCCAGTAATTTTTTACCTACCCCTTTTCCTTGGTGTTGTGGGGCTACACTTAGCGTATCTATATAAACTTCTCCAGGATTGGTTTCATCATCAATCAGTATATCGGTAACCTTATAAAATTCTGCAATATACTGAAGGAAAGGTGCGCGGTAGTGTGGCAATAACTTTCCGTCATAAAAAGTGATGGAACCCACGATTTCGCCATCTTCCACATACACTAGGGTGTGTTCAAAACTGTACTGATTGGCTTTTTTCTGAAAGAAATGTTCAAACAATGGATACGCTTTTTCAGGGGTGTCTGTATTTGCAAATGTGCACGCCAAATCTTCCATCGCCTGCACTATCAATGGAGCAACCTTTTTAAAATCCTCAGGTAGTGCAGGGCGTATGTTTTGTTTTTGAGAAGTTTTCATCATCATTATCTCTTGGAAGGTTTTGCCGGTTTTTCTGTTGTCTTCCAAAAGTATAACAGTTTCTTAAGACACACTTCCTCTTCAAAATAATATATTCAACAAAAAGAAAAATTATGAGCAAGGAAGAACAAAAGGAATTGGTAACCATCAATCCCACCACAGGAAAAGTAATCAAGAAGTATGCACTAATGACCGACAAGCAAGCTGACGAGGCCGTTGAAAAATGCCACAAAGCTTTTTTGGACTGGCGTATGATTTCGCATAAGGAAAGAGGGAAAATCATAAAGGCAATCGGCAAGGAGCTGAAAGAAAATGCAGAAGAACTTTCCAAGTTAATGACCAACGAAATGGGCAAACTGCTAAAACAGAGCAAGCAAGAAGTAGAACTCTGTGCAGGAATCTGCGATTGGACTGCCGCTAACGGCCCCGAAACTTTAAAAGACGAGGAGCGTGAGCTTCCCGATGGCGGCAAAGGTATTATCACTAACGCACCTATTGGGGTTATTTATGGTATTCAGCCATGGAATTTCCCCGTGTATCAGGTAATCCGTTATTCCATTGCAAACCTAATGGCAGGTAACGGTATCCTTTTAAAACATGCTGAAAACGTAACAGGAACGGGCTTGATGTTGCAGAAAATCTATGAAAAAGCAGGACTGCCCAAAAATCTTTTTACGGTTTTAAAAATAACCCACGACCAAAGTGATAAAATTATAAAGCACAAACTTGTAAGAGGTGTAACCCTTACAGGAAGCCCGGATGCGGGACGCAACATCGCCAAAAAAGCAGGCGCTGCCCTAAAGAAAACAGTGATGGAGCTGGGTAGTAACGACGCCTATATTGTGCTGGAAGATGCAGATTTAAATCTTGCGGTAAAAATGTGCGTGCAAGGAAGAATTTACAACAACGGCGAAACTTGTGTAGCTGCTAAACGCTTTGTAGTGGTAGATAAGGTTTATGATGAATTCCGCGATGCGTATGTAGAACAGATGAAGAAAATAAAACATGGCGACCCTACGGACAAGGATTCCAAAATTGGCCCGATGGCACGAGAGGACCTTCGTGAAACCCTTCACGAGCAAGTAGAAAAGAGCGTGAAGAAGGGTGCCAAAATACTATGCGGTGGCGAAATGCCAAAAGGCAAAGGGTTTTTCTATCCCGCTACTGTACTCGATAATGTAAAACCAGGACAACCCGCTTACGACGATGAGCTTTTTGGCCCCGTAGCCTCACTTATTCGTGCCAAGGATGAAGATGATGCCATGCGTATTGCCAACGACAGTAAGTATGGTCTTGGAGGTGGCATATTTTCCAAAGATGAAAAGAAGGCCATGGAACTAGCCAGCAAGCATTTTGATACGGGTATGGTGTTTATCAATGGTTTCGGACTTGCGCAGCCCAATATGCCCTTTGGCGGTGTAAAGGATTCTGGATATGGTCGTGAGCACGGCGGTTTTGGAATGAAGGAGTTTGTGAACGAAAAAGCCATCATGCGTCTTAAAAATTAATAAATTATAAATATTTCAATCATGAAAAGGTATCTTCTCTTATTGTTCTTTTTTCCACTTTCACTTTTTTCACAAGATGAAAAAGAAAAACAATTGCCCGCGCCTTATGCCACAAAACCAGTTTCAAATTACTCCAATGTAGTTGGGTGGGAAGAAGGCGAAACGCCCAAAGCGCCCAATGGTTTCACCGTTCACAAATATGCAGATGGGTTTCAAAACCCACGATGGATGTACGTAACTCCCAATGGCGATGTTTTGGTAGCAGAAAGTAACAGTAACTACAGCATCCTCAAACAAATTGGTGCCACCATTATAGGTGCCGGTGGGTCCAACAATTTAGCCAATAGTGCCGATGTTATTACCCTGCTGCGGGATACAGATAACAACGGATATCCCGATGTGCGGGAAACCCTGCTTACCAAAAAGGAAGGCCTTAACCAGCCCTTTGGTATGCTCGTAATCGGCGATTGGCTATACGTAGCAAATACCGATGCGGTACTGCGCTACCCCTATAAAGCGGGACAAACCAAAATTACTGTCAAGGGTGAGAAAATTGCCGATTTGCCCGCAGGAAAATTCAACCGGCATTGGACCCGGAATATCATTGCCAATGCCGATAATTCCAAGATATACATTAGCGTGGGTAGTGGCGATAACATAGGCGAAAAAGGCATGGAGCACGAAATAATGAAAGCAAACATACTCGTTATGAACCCAGACGGTAGCGAGCTGCAAGTGTATGCTTCGGGCCTTCGAAACCCTGTGGGGATGGATTGGGAGCCTATTACCCAAACGCTGTGGACTGCCGTAAATGAGCGGGACGGTCTGGGCGATAATCTGGTGCCTGATTATTTAACGTCGGTGAAGGAAGGTGGTTTTTATGGCTGGCCCTATACATATTGGGGCAGTTATTATGATCCACGTGTGCCCATTCCGCCCAATGTGAAGCTAAAAGAGTCCATTGTGCCCGATGTAGATTTGGGTCCGCACACGGCATCATTGGGCTTGGTTTTTTATACGGCTGATGCATTTCCGGAGAAATATAGAAACGGGGCCTTTATAGCACAGCATGGTTCGTGGAACCGTGATATATTATCGGGCTATAAGGTGGTGTATGTTCCTTTTAAAAATGGAAAGCCCACCGGAAAGCCGGAAGATTTTCTTACGGGTTTTATAGTAGACCCCAATAAAGATGAGGTTCGTGGAAGACCCGTAGGCCTTACCCTTTTGCCCGATGGGTCTATGCTGCTTACCGATGATACTACCAACCATATTTGGAGGATTGCCTATACGGATGAGTAGGCATTTTGTTCAATGTTTTCTGAAATACACTAAACTTTATGATTTCCTTAAAAGGACGTCGCGAGATTGTTTAGTATCTTCAAAATAAAAAAACTATGAGCACAAAAAACCTTTACAGTACGGAAGCAAAAGAGAAAATTAAAAAAATGGCAGAGTCTATTGACTTTACCATGATGGCAACCGATTTAAATAGCCAGCCTTTCCACGTGGTGCCCATGAGCACTAAGGAAGTGGATGACCAGGGCAATATTTGGTTCCTAAGCAATAGAAACAGCGAACACAACCAGCACATTGAAAAAGAAAACAAGACCCAACTTATTTACGCCGACAAAGGCAACTTTGAGTTTTTGAGCATTTACGGTCGTGCCCATATAAGTACAGACCGCAGCAAAATAAAGGAGCTGTACGGCAGTGGCGACGACGCCTGGTTTGATGGTGAAGACGATCCCAACATAAGTGCCATTAAAGTGGTACCGGAAGATGCCCATTATTGGGATACCAAAAACGGCAAGGTACTTTCGCTTTTAAAAATGGCAAAAGGCGCCATTACGGGTAATGAGCCCGACCTGGGCGTACAGGGCGATTTAAAGGTATAATTTACTCCCCTTCCTAATGACATCCTTCCAAAGGCAACTTTTGCCTTTGGAGGGATTTTTTAGTTTTTACGTTTTCGGTTTTTGTCCCACCATATATAGAGTCCAAACAGTGCCAAGCTCACCAGCGAGCCCCAGAGCAAGCTCGTTTTAAGCGAGTCTATATCGCGCCCCGTCCAGGCTATCAATAAGGTTAATGGGGTTATGCCTATAAGGGTAGCGGTAATGAATTTAAAATAATTCATCCGCAGCAGTCCTGCCACAAAGCTAATGGCATCGTTGGAGAGAAAGGGGTTGATACGTGTAATCATCACTGCCCAAAAGCCGTAATCATTCAAGAAATCGGTCATCTTTTGGGTGGTTTTTTTGCCCAATAAGCGGGCCGTAACCTCTATGCTCAAATACTTTCCTATAAAATACCCGATGGAAGAGGCACAGAAAATGGCAATCAGGATAATTAAACTTCCCCAGAAGGGGCCGTACGCCAGTATTGCCACAATCATTAATAGTACAGAGGGAATAACCAATAGAAACATTTGCACGACCATGGCCAGTACAATTACTACGGGGCCCATCCACCCAAAATCGCTTACCCAGTTCTTGATGCGTGCCTCATCATTACTGGTGAGCACATCCCAAGCTTCGTTTAAAAATTGGTTGACCTGCGGAATGGCAAAGTAGCAGATAACCAATACTATTATTAAGGTGATAGAACTATAAAGAGGTGCTTTACTTTTTCTAACGGAAACTTCGGAAATATCCTTTTGCGCCATAAAGCGGTTTTTATATATATGCCTAGCCTAACGTTTCCGCCACTGGGGTTGGTTCTTCCGTATAAGCAAGTAGTTGCTGCATATCCATTACATTGGCAATACCATCCAGCGCACAGAGGTAGGCAATGGCGGCACCTAGCCCCTTAAAGAGGGTAGCCTTGGAGGTGGGGTTTTTCGGTCTTGCGTTTTTATGGTGCAGGGGCAGGGTGTAGCCGCAGCCCTTTAAAAATTCGGTTTCTATCTGTAGCAGTTCCAGGGGGGTGTAGCCGTTAAATTTTCTGCCCAGGTTTTGATGCACCAGCCCCACATAGTTTAGCTTAAGGGAGCCGTGCCCATCGCTCAGGTGCTTCCAGCTATCGGTATTGTCACATATATTGCCCACGGCGCATTGCTTGCAGCACTCGGGGTTTAGGGTGTTGTTGTGAAAGGCGGTATAGAGTTTTTGCAGGGCAGCGTCCAGTCTTATTGTAGTTTTCATGGCAAGCTTTTTTTAACTTCCTATGAAATTACTAAAACCTAGAAAGAAAATCCCCTATTTTTTGAATTTTTTAGGAACAGCGATACTAAAATTTTGATGTTCCCCGTAAAAAATAAACCCCAAGCCATCTACACCCCATGTGAGGCGATGAGCAAGGCAGGGAGGCAGAAGCCCCGCTCCGCCATTGCAAGAGTAAAGATTATGAAAAGCAGGTAGCAATACCTTTTTTTTTGGAACTGTTAGATTATTGTCTAATAAAATTATATAAAAGACTTATAAAATAGCATATAACTCTAATTTAATAGAATATTGGTTTAATTAAATAAGATAGTAGTCTAATTAAATTTCATAATAGTCTAATTAAATATCATAACAGTCTAATAAAATATTATAACAGTCTAATAAAATATTATAACAGTCTAATTAAATATCATAATAGTCTAATAAAATATTATAACAGTCTAATTAATTTCTATAATTATGAAAATAAAATACATCCAAAAGAACACCTCTCCAACTTTTTTATGGATCTTGCCGCCCAGTTCCCGGCACACTTTACCACCAATGCCCCAGATAGTACCCTGCCTTTAAAGAAGCGCATTGCCGCACTGGAGGAGGAGAATAAGCTGTTGAAAACCAAGGTGGAGACGCTTATGGCGGTGGTGGGGAAGTAGATGGGATTTTGCTTATATTTGGAAGTAAACAATATAGCGCTATAATGGGAATAAAAACCATATGGTTTTTATCCGCATGTTAGCACCAATTTGAAAATTGATAAGATTAGCAACATTTGAGAATAATTCATTTGAACCGTTTAAAACGATTAATCAAAATAGTTATGACCTTTTACGTGCGGATTGTGATATTCTAAAAACTTCTTATAAGCAATTTGTTGTTTTTAAAAACTTACAATTGAACCTAAAAGATTATTTTGATTTCATTGATAAATGGACTGATGTTCCAGCTTATAAAATGGATGTTAGAATAGCAAACGATATTAATTTTGTGATGTTTGCCAATAAACTGATTTTAAATGTTCTAATGTCATTTTTATTCTTTGTTGATAATGCAAAAGCTTTTACTAAACGAAATTATGGAGTTGAGAATCAAGAATCATTTATTCGTTTGACCAATAATTTTTACGATAAGTCCTTTGCCTATCGATTTCTATACAAATTAAGAAACTATGCAGTTCATTTAGGATTTCCACTAGAAGTAATAAACATCGGAATCAATTTCAATCACGAAAAACCTGAAATTAGTAAGCATTCAATAAAGCTATTAATTGATTTAGACGTCTTGTTAAAAGAAAAAAAACTCTTTGGAAAAAAGGTTCACGACGAACTAAATGAAATGAAAGAAGTTGATACTGAATTAAATTTAATCCCATTGATAAATGAATTATCTCATTACATAATGGAACTTCAAAAAAACATCTACTTCATTCAAAAAGAAGAGTTAACAAATTCAATTGAAAATGTAGAAATGTTTGTGGGAAATAATAAAACCGATACGAACTCAATAAAAGTTTATCACGATATTAAAAGGAATGGAAAAGAAGTAAGTTTTTCAGTTTATGATGTTCCATACGATATGCTGACCGAATTCAAAAAAACATATAAAAACTGGTGCTAACAGCGGTAACCGTTGCACAACCCCTTAATTCCGTAAAAGCTGACCCCGTTTAAGCCGTTTTAAGCGGCTTTATTTTTTGTTCACGCTACAGCGTAGGCACTCTTCGGAAGTATTAAAAACGGGGCTATACA
>Ga0209344_10000467_pt1 | contig 70725 bp, 63 predicted proteins | sample Cruoilmetagenom6_FD_187293 | JGI IMG/M metagenome (GOLD analysis project Ga0209344, IMG submission 187293) | Oil polluted marine microbial communities from Coal Oil Point, Santa Barbara, California, USA - Santa Barbara Oil Seep Sample 6 (SPAdes)... | ecosystem: Environmental > Aquatic > Marine... | reverse complement strand
CCGCCTTTTTATTTATAATGACCCCGGGTATCGATACGGTATTTGTAATTAATAAAACAATTACACAAGGGCGAAAACCTGGATTATACGCTTCTTTAGGCGTCAATTCTGGGATATTGGTGCATACCTTGTTAGCTGCCTTAGGGTTGTCTGTATTGGTAGCACAATCTGAAATGGCTTTTAAAGTGATTAGTTATTTAGGGGCTGCTTATATTATTTACTTAGGAGCAACACAACTGTTTCCTAAAAAGCAAACAGCTACATCAACTGTACATAAAAAGAAAAGAATTACTACTCATTCTAATTTTATGTCCGGTTTTATAACGAACACGTTAAACCCGAAAGTTGCATTATTCTTTTTGGCGTTCTTTCCTCAATTTATCACGCCCACTGAACTCGAAAACCCAATGCCTTTTGTGGTATTAGGACTCACTTATGCTCTTTTAGGCACTGTATGGTATATTAGTTTAACGTGTTTCGCAAACACATTTTCCAATAAAATGAAAAGTGGAGGTAAGTTACACCAACGCATGCAAATAGGGTCTGGTATTATTTTTATAGCTATGGGAATACAAATTGCATTTAGTAGTTAATGCAGAAAGGGGTGAACCATAGCTATTGTGGAAATGTGACAAATGTGTCAAGAACCGTATGCATAGCTTTGTGAATGGGATGCTTACAATATAATTCAGCTTTGGTAGTCTTTTATAGTATCAAAGTTGAATTGGATTAAATGAGGTGTATTAGCTGAGAAATTCTTTTATTTCTTGTGCGGTGTCTTTAGCTGTTTTTCCAACGCCGTAGATGGTAGCCGATGCAAAGCCTGTCCAATTACCATAACCAACCAGCCATAAACCTGGTTGAGCGGTGACATTAGTTTGTTTGGTTTCAATTCTATTGTTTTTCTGAATAGCTAACGGTTGTAAATGGTCTAAACTGGCTTTAAAACCAGTACACCAAATAATGACATCGAAAGGCTCTTTTTCTCCATTTTCCCAGATTACTCCATTTTCATAAAAAGCTTCAAAAGGTCTAACTGCATTAAAAATATCTCGTTCTAGACCTTCTTTTACAGCTGCTACTTGTACAATATCACTCAAAGAAGCTTTTTTAGGTTTTTCAGAAGTATTAAAATAAACGGCATTGGCTTGATTAAACAGATAGCGTCCGTCTACATCGGGCGGTAGAAAGCTAGGTGGTTGCAGGGTTACCCATTTTGTTTTGGCAACCTTCGATACTTCGGCTAGTATTTGTGCTCCAGAGTTCCCGCCACCTACAATAAGTACTTTTTTGTTGGTAAGGGAAGTCGTGTTCTTATATTCTGAAGAATGTATCTGTGTACCTGAAAAGTCAGCTGCATTGGGGTACGTAGGTATAAAAGGATTTTGGGCGGTGCCAGTAGCACTTACTACTGTTTTTGTATAAAACGTTTCAGTATCCGTTATTACTTTAAAAACAGCATCTTCTTTTATTACTTCTAAAACGGTAGTATCTCTTTGAATTGGGAAATCGTACCGTTTTTCATACGCCGTAATGTAGTCTATAAATTCATCTTTGGTAGGATATTCGTTTGCACTTTTAGGCATTTGCCATCCTGGTAAGGAGCTATAGGAAGTGGGAGAGAATAGTTTTAGAGAATTCCACGTTTGAAGCCAAGCACCACCGGGGTGCTTTTTATCATCAAGCATGAGGTAGTCTACATCAATTCTTCTTAAAAAATAGGCGGTAGCCAATCCTGCTTGCCCGCCGCCTATTATAATGGTATCATACACTTTCATTGCACTTATTTTGTTAGAAAATTATTGATTTTTAATTTTACAGAAATATACACTGATTGTGGCTATACTTAAAATGATATTTATTAATACGCGTAGTTACTTTGGGGGATATGTAACCTATTTACACACTAAACTATAAATCTCTTTATACCCTTATTAATCTTCTACGATAATCTTTCCTGTCGTGGGATTAAAAAAAGTTAAGTCAACCTCTTTTTCTTCTATAGAGGTAGCTTCGGAAATGGAAGTGAAATAAGGACGGAATTCATTTTTGTTCCAAATACTCACAGCTTTGGCTCGCTCTACATATTCATTCCAAAACCCATCAACATACCCCTCATATTGTTGCGGGTTTAGTTTATATTTAGGGCTGTAATAATACGTGCCAGAATGTAATGTATACCAGGCATCTGGATCTGTATTTTCTGTAGTTAATGTAACCGATTGGCATTTTTCGCCCAAAACTTCTTTAGGAGATTGCTTATTTTTTTTAGCAGTAATTAGTTTTTCATTACTATTCCCAAATTTGCTTTTTACAATGGTATCAGACTTTTCATATTCGGTGTATGTATATCCTTCATCTAAACGGACAATTACCTTTCTCCAACCTTTATCACCTTCTATATTGTAGACCGTTGCATATCGATCTTCTAGTATGTACGCTGTAAAAGAAGTTCCTAAACTACGTTCTAATACTTGTTTTTGAATATTAGGGTGAAGACTTTCGTATGACACTTTATACTGTATAATTCCTTTAAAATAGTCTTGTGCTTGACTACTTGAAGAATAGGAGAGGATAAACAGTAAAGAAATCTTAAAAATATATTTCATTTAGAATTTAATTAAGTAGTGGGTTATTTTTTTAATGGTCTAGATAATAAAAATGAAAAAAAATCTAATTACAATACTGAAGATATAATCGTTCTCCTCTTTTTTGTCCTAATTTTAATAAAGTTTTCCAGTCGTCACAAGCTTTGTCATATTGCTTAAGTTTTAAATAACAAGCTGCTCGATTATATAATGCATCAACTTTAGTGTGGTTTAATTCAAATGATTTTGTAAAGTGTTTTATAGCCAATGCATAATTACCAACTTTATAGCTCTTTATTCCCTGATTAAAAAACTTGTTGCCATCAAACTGTTGTTCATAGGTTAAACCATATAAACCTAATAACTGAGTAAAAGAATCACTTAAAAGTTCGATTCTTAAACCTCGATAGGTTTTGGTTTTTTCAATGATAATAGCAAATTTTAGGCTTATGGTAGCATATTGTTGAAAGTCTTGTATATCCCAATTTTTTAAAGGATTGTTCAAGATATTTCGTTATTATACCTTCCTGCTTGCTATCTTTACTGCTACGGTAGTTAATATCTACCCGAACCTTTTTTTCTTCAGGGAAGATATTTATAACTCCTTTTAACTTCTGATTTCTATGCTTTTTATTTAATGATTTATTTAGTAGCAAAGGTAGATTGCCCTTAAATGTTGGAGTGTAATAAGGGTTTGCAATTAAATGTAGGCTGTTTTTATTTCTAAGAGATTCTTCTTCAAAAATATTTTCTTCCTTCATTAGATAAAATCTCTTAAGTTTATCATCCTCTAACCAAGACATCTTTTCGACAATGATTAAAGAATCTTGGGTTATCTTTTCTATTTCATAGCTTAAATTATCAGATACAAAAATTGAATTATCTTTTATATGGTACGATTGTGTATCGCTTTTATGATTTTGAACTGGATAATAGTTAATCTCAAAATTGTTTCTTAAGAAATTAAATTGAATATATTTTACGTAATCAGGATATACAGGAATTAATCTACTACTATCTTTCATCGCAGTTTTTACTTTAACCCAAGAACCTAAAAGATTTACTTTTTTTACTTGTGAAAAAGAAACAGTTGATGTGTATATTATTATAAAAAATGTAAAAAGAAAGTGTTTCAATTTAACAGTGTATCAAGAAGTTATTTTAGCTAAGTTATAAATGTATTTTACTTTAATTCTTCATTCTTACTAGGCATCACCACCTGCAACAGTACGGCAATTCCCATCACCATCGCACAGCCTACAAGATTCAGCCATAGATACGGCATCAAGTCAATCCACCAGATATAAACTATGATGGCTTGTGTTATAAGTGCGGCGATAAAGGTGGCTCTGCTTTTTACAAACTTGACAAAGAAAGCCAGCAGGAAAATACCTAATACATTTCCGTAGAAAATAGAACCGATGATATTTACCAGTTCAATCAAATTTTCAAATAAATTAGCAATACTAGCAACCCCTATGGCGATGATACCCCAAAGTAGTGTAAACCATTTGGAAGCGTGCATATAGTGTTTCTCTTCTTTACCTGGGGTGTTTCGTTTGTACAAATCGATTGTAGTAGTAGACCCCAACGCATTCAATTCGGATGCGGTAGAAGACATTGCTGCACTTAAAATAACCGCCAGTAACAGCCCAATTAATCCACGGGGTAGATTGTTTAAGATAAAGTGAATAAACACATAATCTTTATCGTTGGTTTCGGCATCTGGGTTGGCTTGTTTTATAAGATCGCGTGATTGTTGGCGCAGCTCTTCTTCGGTAATGTTAATGATTTGTATTTCCTCTAAGAGGATCTCTTTTTCTGTAGCATCTTCAGAAACCGAATAAGCCATTTGCTTACTATTTAACTGTTTGTCCAGGCTTTGCTTCTCTGCTTCTAAGGTTTGATATTCTGATGCGTATTCAGATTGTATGACGTCATCTACCGCCGCAGGGTTAAAATGTAGGGGAGAGGCGTTAAATTGATAGAATACAAACACCATTACCCCTACCAAAAGGATAAAGAACTGCATCGGTACTTTTAAAAGTCCGTTCATAATCAATCCCATCTGACTCTGCTTTACCGATCTTCCTGAGAGATACCGTTGCACTTGGCTTTGATCGGTACCAAAATAAGAAAGCGCCAAGAAGGTACCGCCAATAATACCGCTCCAAAAGGTATAGCGGTTATCAAAATCGAACGAAAAGTCGAGCACATCCAGTTTTCCATTGGCACCAGCAATCTCTAGGGCGTTGGTAAATGAAATATCTAACGGGAGATAGTTTAATATCAACAAAAAGGCAATAAACATACCGGCAAAGATGATTGCCATTTGTTGTTTTTGAGTAACACTTACCGCTTTGGTTCCGCCACTAACGGTGTAAATAATTACTAAGGCTCCAATACCGATGGTAAGATAAGTTAAATTCCACCCCAATACGGCTGAAAGGATAATGGCAGGGGCAAAGATGGTAATCCCGGCAGCTAAGCCTCGCTGGATTAAAAAGAGAATAGCGGTAAGGGTACGTGTTTTTAAGTCGAATCTGCTTTCTAAATATTCATATGCGGTGTAGACTTTAAGGCGATGATAGATAGGAATAAATACCAAGCAAATAATCACCATCGCTATAGGTAGACCGAAGTAAAACTGAACAAAGCCCATTCCATCATGAAAAGCCTGTCCTGGTGTGGACAAAAAGGTAATGGCACTGGCTTGGGTAGCCATGACACTTAAGCCGATGGTCCACCAATTAGCATCGTTACCTCCCTTAAGGTAATCGTCTACATTTTTATTTTTACGAGTTTTCCATGTACCGTACAGCACAATAAAAGCTAGGGTTCCAATAAGGACAATCCAATCGATATGCTGCATTAGGAGAAGTTTTGCATTAGAAAATAAAACAAAATAATGTACACGGCATTAAGCAAGATCACAGCTACGTAACTCCACTTTTTTACCGGTTTGTTGGTTGAATCACTCATAATTAATTGCCTAAGGATAATAGATTTGCGAATAATCGGTAAGCACCTGCTACTCCAGCGGGTAACTCTCTAAAGAAACTCAATCCGGTATAGATATAATGTCCCTTGCCGTATTCGGCAACTAATAGCGAGCCTTTGGTTTCTGGTGCGTCTTTGTCGTGCATTCCCAATATAGGTACAAACTTAGGAGCCCATTGATTTGGGAAATATAAGCCTCGTTCTTGCACCCAACCGGTAAAGTCGGCTTGGGTAATTTCGTTGGGTTCATTTAACACGGGATGTTCAGGTGCTAAAAAGGTAACGTCGCTAAACTCATCGGTTACACGGTCTCTTGATAATGATAGTGAGTAGGGCGCGATGTCTTCAGTAACCAGCCTATGGCTAGTGTTATATTGCAATAGCAAGGTTCCGCCTTCTTGTACATATTTATTGAAAACAGGTTGTTTAAAAGCCAACTCTGGTACGATGTTATACGCTCTAATTCCTACGACAACAGCATCGAAATCCTTCAGGTTTTCGTAAGTAATGTTTGATGGCGGAATGGTTGTTACTCGGTACCCTATTTGGCGTAAACTCTCCGGGATAGCATCGCCAGCACCTTCAATGTACCCAATAGATTCTCCTTCCTTTTCAATGTCAATACGCACTACTTTAGCTTCGGAAGGAAGCAGTACCCTTTGATAGGGAATATGCTCATAATCGATTGTAACGAGTTCTTTATCAAAAAATTGATCGCCCATAGATACTAACGGTCTTAGATATCCTTCGCTTTGATTTTTAGGAGGTGTTACGGTAAATATAATGGTTTGCTCATCTCCTTTTTTCGCAATGTTAAAGCTAGGTTGTGCGGGTTTGACTTCCCATCCCTTAGGATGGTTTAATTGCACTGTCCCATTTGCGTTATCACGCCCTGCTTTTATAGTGACAGGTATATTCTGTTCGTCTTTTGAAGAAAAAATAATAACTTTTTCAGGAATACTAGAAGTAGCTTCTGGTAAGACTTCTAAAGGTTGATAGACTTCGCCTTTTACAGGGTCGTTGTATTTATAGACTATATTCCGTTGTATAGGAAACTTAACACCGCTTAGAGTTAAGTTAAAGATTACTTGTTCGGGGGCCACGGTTTCTGGTTCGCCGATTAGGTTTTTAGGCGCTTTATACATTCCTAAACTTCCTTTTTCACGCAGCCAATACGGACCAGAGGTAGTTGTATTGTCTGAATATAAAGTAGCCTCAAGGGTATACTTTTCATTTGGAGCCAAGGTTTTGTTCTCGGCCACAATAGTTTTTCCGGAAGGATAGGTAATAGACTCTAACGCTATCGGGAAGTTGTTTCGGCTTATGGCTTCAAAGTTGACATTGTACTTTTCACGGGGCATAATGGAATTGCTTTGAGCAATTGCTTCTACAAAAATACCACCGCAGTCTATAATCAACTGTTCTAGTTGTTTTGTTTTTATATCCCGCCAATGGTCGTCCTCAATATTTTTAACCAATTCATAAGCTTGTAACAAGGGGCGAAGCATTCGGGAAGGATCTTTAAAATCGAAATTATCTTCTAGGGGATACAAAATACCCCCAATGGTTTCGCCGCCTTCAATACGAGACCAAGAGGTGTCTATACCTTCAAACAAGTTATTGTTCCCTTCAGAAAAATCACCTTTTAAAAATTCTAACCATTCATTTTGGTTTCCGCGGGTACCTGTTGCTCCAAAACCTTGCGATTTGTGCATGCTTCGGCTTAAAGAAGCAATCTCTCCGTTAGAAAGACCTAAGGAAGGGTAGTAGTTTCCGGTTTGTACTTCTACTAAGTTAGTTTTGTCTGCTTGTTCAAATTTTTCTTGGCTTCCGTAAAACCACCAACTCGTATTGAAGAACAACCGCTTCGGTTGCCACGTACCAAACGTAGTAGCTGTTTCAGGATAGCTGTTGGGGTTGTTTACCAAGTCGAAAGCCTCTACGCTCAACATAGCAGATGAGGTGTGGTGCCCGTGGGTAGAACCCGGACTGCGGTGATCGAAGCGGTTGATGATTACATCGGGTTTAAACTTCCGTATTGCGCGAACTACATCGCTCATAACTTCTTCTTTGTTCCAAATAGCTAAGGTTTCATCTGGGTGTTTAGAATACCCAAAATCGTTGGCGCGGGTAAAAAACTGTTGTCCGCCATCGGTGCGACGTGCTGCTAATAACTCTTGCGTACGAATTACCCCAAGCAATTCGCGAATCTCAGGCCCTACCAAGTTTTGTCCGCCATCACCACGTGTTAAAGATAAATAAGCAGTACGGGCGTGAACGTCATTCGCCAAGTACGAAATCAGGCGGGTGTTTTCATCGTCCGGATGTGCTGCAATGTACATAGCCGACCCAAGGAAGTTAAGTTGCTGGAGGTCGTGGTAAATTTCAGAAGCAGTTGGTTTTTGAGGTTGTTGAGCGAAGCAGGCGGTTGTACTGATGCTTAACAGAAGCAGTACAGTAAAAAGATTGCGCATAGTATTTGGTGTGTTTTTTTCTGAAAGAACCAAAGATACCAAAATATATAGTGAAAAAAATAGTGTATTTATAAAGAAGAAAGATCGTTTTGCTGAATGAAAAAAGAAAAGAGATGATACAGAACAATGAGGTGATACGTTGTACTGTTTATATAATGTCAATCTGCTAAAAAGATACTGCTCACAAGCAACCTAGGCTATTAATCAGTACCGTGTTCGGTGAGGTTTTTATCGTGTTCTTCAACTTGTTGCGACATTTCATAATAATCTTCTGCTTTAATTACCGTGACCCCTTTTTGAAGCATCATACTATTGGGGTAGGTAATAAGCTCATTATCTTTAGTGCGTACCATTACGTGAAAACTTTTAATATCTTCAATCATTCCTTCGTATGGAAACTCCTTATCGTGAATCTTGATAAAATCACCTATTTTATATGGAAAAGTAAAGAACATAATTACGCCACTAGTAATGTTACTTAAAATGGACCATTGGGCAAAAAAACCAACGCCGATTACTGCAAAGACAGAGGACATAACCAGCCCAAGATCTTTAATCTCAACACCCCAAATTAGTATTAAGCACAATACAATTAAAAAGATGGTTGATAAATCTACGTGCTTCATAATTAAGCCCGTGCGGTGTTCTAAACGTTCAAATTTGTTGGCATACCGTTTTATAACCCTAATAGTGAAGTAGCGAAGTACTAAAAACACTAAGATTACAAAGATGGATTTCAATAATTGAGGAATATAGATTTCAATAAGCATAGTATTTTTATTTAAGTCCTAAGGTATCTCGAAGCCCAGTATCTTTATTTTGCTTCAAATTCCAATAATCGTTACGGATACGTTTTATTTTATGGGCCGTGGTTTTTAAACGGGTGCTGTCACTAGGATGGGTACCGTTGGTTTCTTCCCACTTCTCAATTTCATACGGAAAGGAGCTGTTAAAATACAGAATCAGTTCTCGTTCTAGCATAGGGTAATGTAGGGAATATACAGAAAGCGAATCGCCTTGTTTAATATTCGCATGGGCACGATAGGCTTTAACTTCTTTATGTCGCATCCTGCTAAACTCGAACGAAGGGATTACTTCCATATCTCCGGTTGGTAACTCTTCTGGATTAATTCTAACTAAATTCCACAATTCGTCTTCTAACCATGTTTTGTCAAGAGTTAGTTCTTGATCAGCTTCCCCTTCAAAATAGGAATGTGAGGTTATATTGAAACGTTCTCTATTATTAAGCTGCATATATACCTGTCCACACCATTCCTGTACCGAGTTACTAATCTTTAAGGCGTGTTGAGATTTTTTAATAGGGTTAAACGTACTCGTCATAATAGAATACGGGTATATACCGGTGGTGAACTTCTTAGTTTTATTTAGTTTTAATACGGAAACATTCTTCTTCGATTGCACATCGGCCTTTACTTGAGCACCGGGTAAAAAATCTTCGGTAACAAAAACGGTGACCGCTGTTCCTTGACGAATTTCACCATAGCGCTCTTGCATGAGTTTATAGGAAGTCAACTCTGCTTTACCCGCGTACCAATATTCTTTAAATTGCTCTGGTAATTGGCGGTTATTGGCTACTGTATCGGTATCTTCTGCATTACTATTAGGGATTAAGTTATGCTCGGAGTCTTTACAGGATTGACTAAAAAAAACAATACTTATAATTAATACTGCTTTATATAGAGTGTTTTTGGATGTTATATTCATCGTTTTAATTTGCTATTAAAGATATGGAAAAGTAGCAGAAATTTGATTATTTAGTAGTAAGCTCCAATAAGGTTTTATACACTAGCCTTGTTGGTAATCCCATTACATTAAAGAAAGAGCCTTCAATCTTATCAATACCAATATACCCAATCCATTCTTGAATACCATAAGCACCCGCTTTATCAAAGGGTTGGTAAGTGTCGACATAGTGATTGATTTCTTCTTCTGAAAGGTCTGAAAACCATACTTGGGTGGTTTCATTAACCGTTTTTTGAAAGGCAACTCCTGTAAAGCAAACCGAAGTAATCACCTCGTGAAACTTTCCGCTTAAATTGGCTAACATTTCTTTAGCGTGTGCGGCATCCCTGGGTTTTTCCATTGCTTTGCCTTCTTTCCAAACGATGGTATCACTAGTGATAAGAATATCGGTTTCAGAAAGTTCACTAAACACCGATGCTTTAAGTTCTGATAGGTAGTCGGTGATCTCAGTTCCTTTTAACTCTTTTGGATAGGTTTCAATAATTTTACGTACATCAATCGTAAAGGGAATACCCAGTTCCTTAAAAAAGTTTTGTCGTCTTGGCGACCCGGATGCGAGAATGATATTGTGGTTGCTTAGTTTTTGTTTCAACATGATTATTAGAATAAAGAATATAGAATAGAGAAAATAGACTAAAAGCTATCGCTTCAATTTGTTTTGAAAGCCCATCGTCATTTTTTGCCATTCGGTAATTTTATCTTCAAAGAACGATAATTTTTCTTGGGTGATATAATTTTTGTGATGCGCTATAAGTAATTGAGTTCCTAATTCAAAAGAAGATCCCAATGCGATATCTAAATAATGGGAAAAGGTCTTTTCAGTTCGTGCAGAACCTTCAGCAATATTACTAGGAATGGAAACAGAACATCTGTTAATTTGTGAAGTAAGGGCATATCGTTCATCACTTGGGAATGTTTTAATAATATCGGAAATCTCTAATGCAATTTCAAGACCTAATTTCCATATTTTTAGGTTTTTGTAATTATGTCTTTTCATAATAGTACTTAGCTAATGTATGTTCTTTTTTCTTTACTCTATTTTCTCTTTTCTTATATTTCATTTATAAAATTACAAAAGGATACAATAGCATAGAGCACATTCCGGTTAACATTACAAGTTTTAATAAACGGGACAGAAGGCCATAGTGTTTAGGTTTCTCGGCTTCAAAAGCTTTGATGCAGAAGAATAGGAGCGGTGCTATTACTAAAAACAGAAAATATAAAACGGCTGAGGTGTATGCGTATAAAAATACATACATATAAGCTATGATAGAAAGCGTTGTGATAGCTCCTAAAGCAAATACAACTGTAGTGGCGCGGCTTCTACCAATAGCAATAGGTAAGGTGCTTTTACCGCCATTTTTATCACCATTGATGTCTTGTAAATCTTTTACCAATTCGCGTATAAAGTTTAAGATAAAAGCAAACAAAGCGTATTCTAAACTTATTTTAAACACTTCCCATTGTGATGTCTGATTCATAGCGTCAGTAACTGGTACGAGGTCAAAAAGTCCTACAATAATAATACTCATTGCAACCAATATAGACACTAAGAAAGTGCCTATAAGTAGCATCGTTTTGAGGTAAGTTGCATAGAGGTACAATAAGGCGGCAATACCAATAAAAAGTGTTGCAAAGGCGGGCTTACCTATACTATTAGCTAGAAAAAATCCGATGCCCACTCCCAAAGCAGTTACAATGATATAAAAAGTACTCGCAGCTTTTTCTGAAATAGCGTTGCCAATTATAACCTTCTTGGGCTTGTTGATGCGGTCAATATCTGCATCGTACACATCGTTAATAATATTCCCTCCGGCGGCAATGCAAACCGTAGCGATTACCAATAATGAAAAATGAAAATCAGTAAGGGCGAAACTAGCGTGGAATGACTCAAAAAGCGTATATTTAATCAATACTTGTACAAGTACAATTAAAAGCAGATTTATGGGTCGGGTGAGTTGTAAATACTTCAAAGAAACAAAATCTTTTTTTAGGATAAAATTCCCCCTTGGAAGGAGGTTAGGGCGATCTTTTAGTTTTCAAATTAAATAAACTGACAGTACGTAACTTAAAATTATATAGAAAGTTATTTAATCGTACTTGGCACTTGCATTTTCCTTATTTATCCACTTGCCCTGTACTTTTAATACTTGCTCTATAACATCGCGAACACACCCTTTTCCACCTTTTTTGTGGGATACATATTTTGAAATGCTTTTTACCTCTGGTACAGCATCCTGCGGACAACACGGTAAGCCAATCTCTTGCATAACATATAGATCTGGGATATCATCACCCATATAGAGTACGTTTTCGTGTTTAATATCGTACACGTCTAGGTATTCATCCATCGTGTCGGTTTTATGATGTGCGCCTAGATATATATCGGTAATACCGAGTCCGCGTAATCTTGCACGTACGCCTTCGTTGGTTCCGCCGCTAATGATACATACATTAAACCCTTTATCTAATGCTGTTTTTAGTGCAAAACCGTCTTTGGTGTGCATGGTACGGTACATTTCGCCCTCGGTAGTGATGCTAATGGAGCCATCGGTAAGGACACCGTCTACATCAAAAATAAAAGTGGTTATCTGGTTAAGGTATTCTTTATAGCTTTTTTCCATAGGTATTTTGGATTGCCTCTGTTAAATATTGATAAACGTTTTTATACGGACTATCTTTCAACAAATGTAAATGATTTTCTATTGTTTTTACATCATTCCGCTTAGCGGGGCCGGTATGGGCTTGTTTTGGAGATAGTCTTTTTATTTTGTTTGCTGTTTCGGCAATTAAGGGTTTCAATAATTCAAAATCGAGATTACTTTCCTTTAAAATGTCTTCGGAAATATAATACATGTGGTTCACAAAGTTATTTACAAATACTGCAGCCAAATGCAGTGTTTTCCTTTCTTCAGAAGAAACCACCGTTACATGCTTTGAAATATGTTCGCCTAATGCTCTAAGTAACTTTAAATCTGTTTCTTCTTCAGCTTCAATACAAACTGGGATCTCAGAAAAATCGACCAAATTATTTTTAGTGAAGGTTTGCAACGGATAAAAAACTCCTTGTTTGTTCTTTCCGTCTAGTGCTTGCATAGGGACACTTCCCGAAGTGTGCACAACCAATCTATCATTAAAAGGTAGTGTTGCAGAGAAATCGGCTATTGCATCATCAGGGATGGCAATAATATAAATATCGGCTTCTTTTATTTCTGAAATATCTGAAGTGAACGGAATAGACTTTAAACTATCGGGTAGGTCGATTAAATTTCTATTAAATACTTGGATTACTGAAACTTGTTGTGTTTTATGTAAAGCATTACATAAATTGCTTCCAATGTTGCCAAATCCTAAAATAACTACGTTTAACATACTGCCGAAGGTACTAACTTTTTGGTTTTTTACCGATGTATTTTTCGGTTGATTATTTTAATTTCTTCATCTTCTTCTAACTTTTTTACAGCCCTAATAACAGTTTCTACTCGAAGTCCTGTAAGGTCTGCTATCTGTTGGCGAGTTAGTTCCACTTTGTAAGTAGTAGGGTTGCCATCTTTTTGTTTTAAAAAGTCAATTACTGTCAGTACACGGTGTTCTGGAGGATGGACCGATATTTCTTTCATCATCATGGCTTTGTAGCTCAATCTTCGTGAGAGTGTGGCGGTCATTTGCAAATGAATATCAAAGTGTTCTTTCAGTAGCGCAAAAAAGGCTGTTTTGCCCAGCTTTATAATACTCACATTACTAATAGCAATAGCAGAGGCAGGATACTTGAAATTGCCAAACAAGGGAGGTTCGCCAAAACTCTCTCCGTCTTGAAACATACCTTGTACAAACTCCTTACCCTCCTCGTTGAGGTTATACATTTTTACGGCGCCGTGCTGCACTTGAAAGTAAAATAACGCTCGCTGATTTTCAGAAAAAATTACATCGCCCATGGTGTATTCGATTACTTCTGCTTCATAATCCAATAAAATTGCTTCGTTGATCATGGGTTTATGATTTGGCTCATAAAATGAAGGGTATTCGCTGAGGTAATTTTGTCTGTGAATTTAAAACCCAAAGTTATGAAAACGATTTCAGAAAAAAGTTTGTTAGTAGAGTTTAAGGAAAACTATTACGCTTATATGCCATTGACGATAATCCTTCAAAGTTGTATAGGTTCTATCGCTGCGATGCTTATTTTGGCACAAGGAACTTCTATGCTTTCTTTTATAGAGTTAATGGTTTGTGTCTCTTTATGTATGGGTTATAATGCTGCCTTATTAGCTCAAGCGCCTTATAAACTTTCATTTAGGTTGCTTGGCATCAGTTTGATTGCAAATATCTTACTTATCTTTATAAACTTGTTGTAGGTAATTAATACCATACATTAAAATTATATATAAAGAATAATGCAAAGACTGAAAGAACAAACTGATGCTAAAATTGCCTTAGGAAGAAAAAACAATCCTGAATTTATGAAAGGTGTTGATGAAATAATCAATGAAGCAAAAGCTTTTCAAAAAGGAAAAAATGCTGTTAAAATAGGTGAAAAAGCATCAAATTTTGAGCTACCCAACCCTTTAGGAAAACAAATAGAATTATTCGACTTATTAAGTAAAGGTCCAGTAGTCATTACATTTTATCGTGGCAGTTGGTGTCCATATTGCAATCTACAATTACGCGCTTTACAAGATAAATTAAAAGATATTCATCAACTTGGTGCTACTCTGGTTGCCATAAGCCCTGAAGTACCTGACTCATCAATGACAAAAAGTGAAATTAGTAATATGGAGTTTACCGTATTGTCTGACCAAGACGTAAAAGTTGCGTCCCAATATGGAGTTGCTTGGGAGATTCCAGAATTTTTATTAGATCATATGCAAATTGACCGTAATCTTGATTTAAAAAAAGTTAATAATGGAAATGACAGGATACTACCAATTCCTGCTACTTTTATACTGGGAAGTGACGGAATAGTCAAATGGAATTATGTGAATGTTGATTATAGAACACGTTCAGAACCTGATGAAATAATCGAAGCGTTGAAAAATATTTCAAAATAAACTACCTATAAAAATGGGTATAACTCATAGCTAAGTCGGGTTTAATCGAAGGTTTCAGGCGTTTTTGGGAACCCTCTAAATTTTTAAATTTGGCTTTAATGCATAAAAATTTAAAACAAAAAGTAAAAATTTCTGCTCGTCTTAAATCTAGAAGTCCGTACTTTTTAAGATACTACGAGCCATACCCAAACCGTTATAATGCGCTAAAGTAAAACCAATGGATAAAGCATTAAACCCAAAGAAACTTATAACTATATTTGGAATACCATTAGTCATCATTGGGATGATGGTGCTCCTTGCGAACTCTTCGGTTTTTGATGCAAACCCCAGTAGTTTATCAATAGGAATTACATTTGACTTATTATTGACTGTCCCGTTAATCTATTTCTTGCTTATTAGAAAAACAACGATTCCTAAAACAACGGTAATTCCTTTTTTGATTGTTGGTGTTGTAATTTGTTCCTTGATCCTTCCTGCTGAAAATCAACAATACCTCACTTTTTTTAAAACTTGGTTGCTTCCAATAGTAGAGCTATTCATTCTATCATTTATAATCTTTAACCTTAGAAAAGGAATAAAACACTATAAAAGAAATAAAAGTGAAACGTTCGACTTTTACATAACTTTAATGAAAACAAGCTATGAAATACTTCCTAAAGCTGTTGTAATTCCCGTAGTTACTGAAATTGCAGTGTTCTATTACGGATTCATTTATTGGAAGAAAAGAAAATTAAAAAACAATGAATTTTCGTACCACAAAAACAGTGGCACAATACCATTATTAATAGCGATTATTGGCATTGTGGCAATCGAAACGGTTACAGTTCATATTTTATTAGCTAAATGGAGTAATACAGCCGCTTTGATTTTTACTATTTTAAGTATTTATTCAGGTATTCAGATTTTTGGGTTTTTGAAATCAATGTTGAAAAGACCAATAGCAATTGAAAACAATAAACTTTTTCTTCGATATGGCATCATGACCGAGACAACTATCGATTTAAAAAATATAGAGGCGGTTACACTTTCATCGAAAGATATTGATTCTAATCAAGAAGCACGGAAATTATCGCTTTTGGGAATATTGGAATCTCACAATGTGATAATTCAATTAAAAGAAGAAAACACGTTAATTGGACTATACGGAGTTCAAAGAAAATATAGAGTTTTGGCTTTATATGTAGATGATAAAATTGAATTTCAAAACCAAATTAATAAAGCCTTAAAAGACAACTCTAATTGATTAATAAGACCCTGCAGAGAATTTGCTATGACAAAAACCGAAATAAAAAATAGAGAAGACGTAAACAAATTGGTAATTACCTTTTATGATTCTGTACGTGCAGATGAGTTGTTGGGCCCTATATTCAATTCGGTAATTACTGATTGGGATGAGCATTTGGAAAAATTGACCGATTTCTGGGAGAGCAATCTATTTTTTAAAAAGAAGTATACAGGAAACCCTTTAACGAAACACGTGGAGGTAGATAAGCAACAAGAAGGCACAATTAATGAAATGCATTTTGGTGTTTGGCTAAACCTATGGTTTCAAACCATTGATAGCCTGTTTGTTGGAGAAGTGGCTCAGTTAGCAAAAAAAAGAGCCCGAAATATGGGAACCTTTATTCATCTAAAAATATTTGAAGCCCGAAAAACAAAGGCATAATAAACTGAAATTGATTAACAGATTTCAGTAGAAAATATGGCGCGAAATACTTATTTTTGCGCCAAAATTCGCTATAATGATTAAAAGAATAGCTTCAGTCCTTTTTTCTACCAGACTTACCGCCGTATTATTTATTGTTTTTGCTATTGCCATGGGAATTGGCACTTTTTTAGATGCTTCTATGGAAACATCACCAACTCCGTATAGTAGGGAGATAATCTATAACGCCTGGTGGTTCGAGGCGATTATGGGGATGTTTGTAATTAACTTTCTTGGTAATATGGCTCGTTATAGGCTAAACACCAAAAAAATGTGGGCAACCTTAGTTTTACACCTCTCCTTTATATTAATCATTATTGGTGCGTTTATTACACGATATATTGGGTATGAAGGAGTGCTTCATATTCGGGAAGGGGAAACTGAAAACGTATTACTTTCAGAACACACTTATCTAAACACGTTTATTGACGGTGATTACGAAATTGATGGGGTTGTACAACGTAGAAAATTAACGCCTGAAAAACTTCGACTATCAGAACGGTTGGACAATGATTTTACTATTGAAACCGACTACAACGGTCAGCCGGTAACAATTGAATATAAAGATTTCATTAAAAACGCCAAAGAAGGACTTATTAAGGCCGAAGATGGTATTCAATTTTTAAAAATAGTTGAAGCTGGAGACGGCAATCGCCATGACCACTGGTTAGAAGTGGGCGAGGTGGAGAATATTCATAATGTACTTTTTGCTGTTAATAAACCTACGGAAGGTGCTATTAACATTACTTATAACGAAGATGGAAGTTACGATATTTCATCTCCATTTGAAGGAACGTATATGCGTATGGCAGACCAAAAACAAGGGGCTGTTGCAAAAGATAGTGTACAGCCACTTATGCTGCGCTCGTTATACCAAATGGCGGGAATGTCATTTGTAATTCCAGATCCTATGACGAAAGGCCGTCAAGGAGTGGTTCATGCAGGTAGTGAAGAACAAACAAATAAAGACGCGCTAATTCTTGATGTTACCTCAAATGGTGAGACCAAAACGGTTGAATTATTGGGAGGAAAAGGAAATGCACCAAACCCTAAGCTAGTTGAAGTAGGCGGCTTAAAAGTATACCTTACCTATGGTGCGAAAACATATGAACTTCCATTTAGTATTACTTTAAATGATTTTATAGCAGATAAATATCCCGGTACCGAAAAAAGCTATAAATCTTTTGAAAGTAAAGTAACGGTAAACAAAGAAGATGGTACTACCATGGATTATAGAATTTATATGAATCATGTGCTTGATCACAAAGGATATCGTTTTTTCCAATCTGGTTTTGACCCCGACGAAGGTGGAACCATTTTATCGGTAAATCATGATTTCTGGGGAACTTGGATTACTTATATCGGTTACTTTTTATTATACCTGGGTTTAATGGCAATACTATTTGATAAGAACACACGCTTTGGAGCTTTAGAGCGTACGCTTAATAAGATTAAAAAGAAGAAAGCCAATATGACCATGTTGGCATTGGTACTCATTTCGGTATCAGGATTTGCACAGCAATCTCCTGATGCAACTACTCACTTGCACCAAGAAACTTCGGTTAAGCAATTAGATTCAGTAATTAAAAATAACGCAGTTAGTAAAGAGCATGCTGCTAAATTTGCGAGATTGGTTATACAGGATAATGGGCGAATGAAACCCGTACAAACCTTTGCAAGCCAATTATTACGTAAAATAAGCAAAGATGATGGATATCATGGTTTAGATGCTAATCAGGTATTTTTATCCATGACAGAGTTTCCTAGATTATGGTTAGAAACACCTTTACTGAAATTAGACTGGCGAAACGATAGTATTAAAAGAGTGATTGGAGTTTCAGAAGAAACGAGTGAAGTTTCTTTAATAGATTTATTTGACGAAAACGGAAACAGTAAAATAGCACCATATATAGAAGAGGCAACCAGTAAAACTAATCCGAATCAGTTTGAAAAAGATTTCATAAAAATCTATGAAAAAACGTTTTTACTGAACCGTGCATTAAGCGGAACCATTTTAAAAATATTTCCGTTACCAAATGATGAAAATAACAAATGGGTTTCCTATCCAGAACTTCAGGAAGCAAACTTTACAGGCACCGATTCTGTAATTACAAAAAGTATATTACCTGTTTATTTTAAAACGCTAAAACAAGCTAGAAAAACTGGAGACTATTCACAAGCCGAGCAAGTTTTAGACGGTATTAATAAATTTCAGCATAAATACGGAAGCGAAGTAATGCCTTCTGATAATAAGATTACTGCTGAAATTGTATATAACAAAGTAGATATTTTTAATAGGCTTTACAAATACTTTTCATTGATTGGTATTTTAATGTTTGTTTTTATAATCGTTCAGATATTTAGGGAGGGGAAGGTTGTCAATTCCCTTATTAAAATCTGTAAATATATAATTTGGGCGTTCTTTATATTTATGACCTTAGGGTTAATAGGCCGTTGGTATATTAGTGGTCATGCTCCTTGGAGTGATGCCTACGAGTCGATTATATACATTGCTTGGGCAACTGTTTTCTTTGGGTTGGCCTTTGGTAGAAAAAGTGACCTCACCATTGCCTCTACAGCTTTTGTAGCAGCTATTATTTTGTGGGTGGCTCACCAAAACTGGTTAGATCCGGCTATCTCAACCTTAGTGCCTGTATTAGACAGCTATTGGCTTATGATACACGTTGCAGTAATTGTAGCAAGTTATGGACCGTTTACTTTAGGAATGATATTAGGTGCTACAGCCTTGTTACTCATGATTTTGACTAACAAAAACAACAAGAAGAAAATGGATATCAACATCAAAGAAATTACAGTGATTACTGAAATGGCTTTGACCGTTGGTCTAGTAATGTTAACTATTGGTAACTTTTTAGGAGGGCAATGGGCTAATGAAAGTTGGGGACGTTATTGGGGTTGGGATCCTAAAGAAACTTGGGCATTAATTAGTATTATGGTTTATGCTTTTGTAATTCACGCTCGTTTAGTACCTGGACTACGAGGACGTTGGTTATTTAATGTATTAGCTATATTTTCTTATGCTACTATTATGATGACGTATTTTGGAGTGAACTTTTACCTAACAGGATTACACTCTTACGCTAGTGGTGATGTTCCCGTAACTCCTACGTTTATTTATTATGTAATTGCATTTTTCGTAATACTAAGCGTTGTTTCTTATTTTAGTTATAAAAAGCATTATAAAATAAAAAAAGGATAGGTTTTTAAACCTATCCTTTTTCCAACTTAATTATAGTTTGGGGATTTAATTGTAGATATAATCTGGCTGCTCATCTACCATCCTGTGGTCTTCAATAATTTGCTCTCTAATTTCTAACTTCATATAGAGGTCATTGGTGAGTTCTTCTACATTTGCCTCGGTTACTTTTAGTTTTCGAGCTATTTTTGGATTTTCTACTCCTTCTGAAATATATTGGAGCAACTTAATTTCCAATCCATCAAGATCATATTGCATAATCAAGTTTTCAAGATATTCATCTTTCATTAAGTTGGTAAGATTTTCTCTGTTCATCATTTCTTTTCTTTTTATAAAAATTCGCATTTCTGTTTGTCTTAGTTCAATTTCTTCTTTTATAGCTTTCATTCTATATGTTATACCAAAGGTTAATAGCAGCATTTCTATTACAACAGCTATTTTCATATGGATGGTTTCGGTGTAAAGAAACGTTATTTCAAAACTCTGAAACACAAAAAAGTCTATTGATAATAACAATGGAATACAAGAGGCAATAACATAAAATTTTGCATAGTTTTTTTTACTAAAGAGGAGCATTCCACAAATAAAATAACCAATTAAAACAGTGAATAAAACCGCATTTGAAATGTAGGAAAGCAATTCGTTCTTTGATATCCATGCCGATACAAGGAGTACAAACGAAATACCTAACAATGCAATTGTCAATCCTTTAATATTTGAAAAAAACTCTTTGATAACCAGATATTTATATGAAAACAGAGCCATTAAGCCAACTGCTCCAAAAAGCAGGGTAGACTGAATTAGCCAAGATTCAACCATTAAATTTACACCGGCTAGTTTTAATAGCCCATCATTATAGAATAAAACCGAAGCCAATAATAATAGGGTACCCGTAAAATAAAGAAAAAGGTTTTCTTCAAAAATAAAGTAGCACGCTCCATTTAGTAAAAAGAGCATTAATATAAAACCGTAAAAAAGGCCTTGATAAAATAGTGTCTTAGGGTTTTCAGAATATTGAAATGTGTTTGTCAATATTTTTTCTGAAATTGGGTTTAATTTAGTTGTAGTATGTTCTTTAAAACTGTGGGAAAATTCTGCAACTACAGAATTATCTGTGTTAAAAGCAGCTTGAACTTCATTGAAAACTAAATCAGACTTTGTTGTAACATCTGTTTGTTTTTGTATCGTTTTTTTATTGTGCTCAGTTATGTGTTCAAGGTACTGATATTTTTGGGAAGCCATTGTGTTTACAGGGCCTCCATCTTTAAAGTTAGCTTTTCCAAAACTGCTTGCGTCTGCTTGACAAACTAGGAGCAGTGATAAAAAAAGACACAATATAAGGGGGGTAAATTGCCGTCTCATTAAAGTAGGTTTACATTATTAGGGTAAGGAAATATACGCAAAAATTACATTTAAACTAATTTTTTTGCATTTAATCGATATTTTAACATAAAAAAAAGAGCTGCAATTAATTACAGCTCTTTTAAAAAAGTTAATTTATTAACTATTACTTTTTCCCAACCATATCTTCAGGACGTACCCACTTATCAAATTCTTCAGCGGTAACATATCCTAAATTTATTGCTTCTTCTTTCAACGTCGTTCCGTTTTGGTGAGCTGTATTAGCTATTTCTGCAGCTTTATAATAACCTATTTTTGTATTAAGAGCTGTTACTAGCATTAATGAGTTGTTTAGTTGTCTTTCAATAACTTCTGTGTTTGCTTCAATTCCGTTAGCGCAATGTTCTTCAAACGAAACACAAGCATCTCCTAACAATTCAGCAGAGTGTAATAAATTAGCTGCCATTACAGGTTTAAATACGTTCAATTCGTATTGACCCTGCATGCCGCCAACCGTCACAGCAACATCGTTACCCATAACTTGGGCACAAACCATGGTCAATGCTTCACATTGAGTAGGATTTACTTTTCCAGGCATAATAGAAGATCCTGGCTCGTTTGCTGGAATGGTTATTTCTCCAATTCCACTTCGAGGACCACTTGCAAGCATTCTTACATCATTTGCTATTTTATTTAAAGAAACCGCTAGTTGCTTTAACGCTCCGTGTGACTCTACAATTGCGTCGTGTGCTGCTAATGCTTCAAACTTGTTTTCAGCAGTTATAAATGGAAGCTCGGTAAATTTTGCTATATATTCTGCTACTTTCTCGGCATAGCCATCAGGCGTGTTCAGTCCAGTACCTACAGCCGTTCCTCCTAATGCTAGTTCAGAAAGGTGTGGCAATGTATTTTTTAAAGCTTTTAAGCCGTGTTCTAATTGAGAAGCATACCCACTAAACTCTTGTCCTAAGGTTAGGGGAGTGGCATCCATTAAATGGGTACGACCAATTTTTACAACATCTTCAAATTCTTTCGATTTACTTTGAAGGGTTTTATGTAGCTGTTCTACACCAGGAATAGTCACATCAATCAGCTTTTTATATGCAGCAATGTGCATTCCGGTTGGGAATGTATCGTTTGACGATTGCGATTTATTTACATCATCATTGGGCTGTAACGTTTTATCACCTTCTCCAATTTTATTTCCTGCAATTTGATGAGCACGGTTAGCAATCACTTCATTTACATTCATATTACTTTGTGTACCACTTCCTGTTTGCCAGATTACCAATGGAAATTGATCATCGTGCTTGCCGGCTAAAATTTCATCACAAACTTTGGCTATCAAATCTCTTTTTTCTTCTGAAAGAACCCCTAATTCAGAATTAGTATACGCTGCTGCTTTTTTCAAGTACGCAAATCCATATACAATTTCAAGTGGCATAGAGGCTGGTTTGCCTATTTTAAAGTTGTTTCGGGAGCGTTCTGTTTGTGCACCCCACAATTTATCGACAGGGACTTTTACTTCGCCCATCGTATCTTTTTCTATTCTGTAATCCATAATAGGTTGAAATTTAATTTTTTAAGAAACTACGCAAAGTTAGTTAAATCAAGGGCTTTACTCAAGGATAGGTCGTTAATTATGTGTGAATAAATAGCTTCTTTTTATTGTTTTTTTTGAAAAAATCCTACTATCTTTGATGCGTTAAATAAAAATCACGATTTATCATGTTCGACTTCAATCAATATTTAGGCTTTTTAGCTTTTCTAACTATATTAACTATCGGGTTTTGGTTAATGATTTTTTTAATGGCTATCCTTCCGTATTGGATTGGGGGATCATTATATGAAAACTGGAAACTAAAGCGCGAAGCAAAAAAGAAAGAAAGAGAAGAGGCATAAGCTTCAATCAAAATATAAAGTAAAAAAAGGAAGCCAAACGGCTTCCTTTTTTTTGTCTATATACTAAATATTTTATCCTTCAAAGTCACCGCCTTCATCATCACCATTTCCTCCTTGTTGATCACGACTACGTTGGCGTTGTTTTTTCTGATTAAACCTATAGGTAAACGATAAATTCACACTACGTTGTCTCCATTGAAATTCACTATCACTAATAAAAGAATCTGTAACGGTCAATGAATTTCGTTTACGAGAATTCAGTAAATCACTAACATTGACACCAATGGTACCATTATCGTCCATTATATCTTTGCTAAAAGCAAGGTTAATGGATAGAATTCCTTCAGATTCTGTTTGTGCATTGTTTTGTGGGCCTCTGTAAAAACCATTTGTCTGCCAATCAATTTTCCAAGGAAGACTCACTTTGGCACTCGCACGGGCAAACCAGCTATTGTTTTTGGTTCCATATTCAATACCATTAAAACTACCATCACTTTTAAAAGTAAAATAGTTGAAACTTCCGTTAAGACGTAACCACTTTAATGGATTGTAAAGTATACCGGCTTCAAAACCGTAACGCTCGTTTGTAGAAAGGTTAATTGGGATAGTACGTACTACATTAACACCATTTATTACTTGACCAGTTTGTTCTTGAATACGCTCAAATGAATCAGTTTCATGTTGATAGTAAATGGAAGAAGTAAGCGTTATTTTTTTCCATCGTTTTAAATACCCTAAATCGAAAGCACTTGCGTACGCTGGATCTAAATCAGGGTTTCCTTGAAATACATTGGTAACACTAGAGCGTGAAGGGAATGGGTTGATAAACCACCCTCTTGGACGGTTAATTCTTCTATTGTACCCTAAAGTAATATTTTCGCGTTCGGCTAATTCGTAGATTAAGTTAACAGTAGGGAAGAGGCCTAAATAGTTTTTATCGAAGTTGGTGTCAATATCAACTCCCAATGCTTCAGAAAAGGCATCTTCATCAAGGTTTGATTGTATTTCACCCTTAAGTTGTGTGTTTTCAAGGCGTAATCCTAATAAGAAAGAGAACTTACCGAATTTGTTTCCGTACTGCGTATAAACTGCGTTTACGTTTTCAGTATAATCAAAAATGTTTGAAAGGGTATCATTTCTTACAAAAACACCATTGTTATTTTCTTGATTTAAGTTGTAATCGGTTACTTCATTTTCAAAATTTCCGCGATATCCAGCTTCGAATTGTGCGTTTTCACCAAGAGGTAGCACGTAGTCTGCTTGAATTAAAAATTCTTCTTGGTCTTCATAAGTTAAAATATCTTCAGAAGGAAAATCAAAAGCTGAAGGGATTAATCGTTGTTCCGTAATAAAAGATCGTTGCTCTTCGCTATCGTTTTCATATTGAAAATCTGCAGTAAGTTTATGGCCATTATCATCAAAGTTATTTACATAGTTTAATGAAAGCTGATAACTCACATCTTCTTCCGTTTCAAATTCTTCACGAACTGTTGTTTCTTGAAGGACTCCATTGCTAAATTTTCTCGCATTATTAGTCGTTAAATCTTCATCATCACCCAAACGAAGAAACCCGCTAGCTGTAATTGAGGAACGATCTGTTAAAAAATACTCTATACCTAAGTTGGTATTAAATCCTCTGTTTAAGCGATCGTAATCTCTATCTTCAATAACACGATCAAAAGTTGGATCTGTTGTAACTTCCTCTCCTGTATCTGGATCTGTAAAGGTTGTAGGGAAATATTGGTTGTCAAAAAAAGCATTACCAGGCGCATCTCGATACCGGACACTGGTGGTGTTGAATATATTAAAATTATCTGTCCTAAGGTTTATGTTTCCTGAAATACCACTACTGGTTGGAACACCTATATTTGCAGAAATAGAACCATTCAGTCCAAGGGTTTTCTCTTTCTTCAGAATAATATTTAGAATTCCTGCGGTACCTTCAGCGTCATATCTGGCAGATGGTGATGTAATAACCTCTACACGTTCAATAGCTTCGGCAGGAAGTTGACGTAGCGCATCGGTAGAACCAAAACCTGCAATAGCAGATGGTTTTCCGTTTATTAGAATACGAACATTTTCATTTCCTCGTAAGCTAATGGCGCCTTCCACATCAACATTTACCGATGGTACGTTATTTAAGGCATCACTTACCGTTGCTCCACTTGTGGTAAGGTCTTTACCAATATTATATATTTTTTTATCTAACCTTACCTGTACTTCGGTCGTTTCGGCACGGATAACAACTTCGTCTAAGCTTTCAGTATCTAATGCCAAGGCAACAGTTGGAAGCGTTGTGTCCTTTCTCAGTTGTTTATTTGGCACTTCTTTAGTCTCATAGGAAATAAATTCATACTTAACTGTATAAATTCCTGGCGGAACTTTAAGAGAATACATACCATTTGTATCGGTAATTCCTCCATTGGCAACTTTTCCTTGTGCATTGGTAAAAGAAACTGTTGCATATTCTAAAGGAATGTTAGATCCTTCTTCTATAATTTTTCCGCTAATGGTTACGGATTCTGGTTTTTTGTTTTGGGCTAATAAAAAAGTACTGCAAAGGAGTGCAAGTACAAGAGGGTATAGTTTCATAGTCGGTTTTACTGGATTGGACTGCGAAAATACGTGTGGGTTTAGTCTGTTTTTCCTAAAATTCTGTTAAATAAAAAAACAGTAGTTATAATATAGATAAAACATTCTCTGGAGGTCTGCCAATACTAGCTTTAGCACCTTTTACAACAATAGGACGTTCTATTAATTTAGGATGTTTTATCATAGCTTCTAGAACTTCTTCTTGGGACAAATCTTTTCCTTTGAAATTATCCTTCCAAATTGGTTCATTTTTCCGAATTAAAGCAATCGGTTTGATATTCAGTAACTCAAGGATTCTCTTTAGTTCTTCCTTTGTAGGTGGCTCTTCCAAATATTTCACAATATTTAGGTCTTCATTTTTTTCTTCCAATAACTGAAGTGTTTGGCGAGATTTACTACATCTGGGGTTGTGATATATAGTTGTCATAGTATTTTATAAATTTAATTCTTCTATTTCTAATGTATAATCGTGCTGTAGGTCTTCGTGCAGCTCTGTAATTCTTTTTTTAACGAGCGTTAGTTGCCGTTCATATAAATTTGTCAATGTTTTATTTCTTTTTATTGAAGGCCTCAAATCTTTCAACTGTTCACAAAAATACAAAAGCAGTTCTACTTCGGTTTCCTTTTTCTTTGAATACCGAATGTATTTTTTGACCATTCGCAATACTTTCCGAACGGTTTTCTTCATATAATAATAGCTGTTTGTGTTTATAGTTGAAAAACCTTCGTCAATAACTTGTTTTACGCTTTCTATATATGTTTCTTCGTTATGCGATTGAAACAATAAATAGGTGAGGAGCTCTTTATTCTCTTTTTTGAATTTAGCCAGACGGAGGCAAAGTTCTTCCAACTCATCGGAAGATCGGAATTTTAATTCTTTTTTAAGTTGAGCTACAGTGGCTGGTTTCATATAAGGGAAATATACGTATTAAAAATTGAAAAGAAGCTTCAGATAAAAACTTGGTTTTACCAATTCTTTTTTAAGATTTACATCGTTAAGCATCGAAGTTAATAAAAGTTGCACCGATTTGTTTTTATTGGCTTTTTTCACCAAGAAATTGAAAAGCCAAGGGTATTTAAGCAGGTTTTGGAGCGATTTGCTCACCCGAAGTTCCTTCCACATAGCTTGGTAGATTTTAGTGTCGTATTTTTTGTTGAAATCAGCATCAAAACGATTTGTTTTAAAAGCTTCTTCAATATGTGTGGCAGCAATACGGCCACTGCGAATGGCGTTTCCAATTCCTTCGCCTGTAAATGGGTCGATCAGGTTTGCGGCATCGCCCAATAATAGAAATCGATTTCCGGAAAGTTGTTTCTTTTTAGAGCCTAACGGAAGTCCAAACCCTTTAATGTCTTCCAATGGCTTTGCGTTTTTAAATCGGTCTTTTAAATTGGGATGATTATTTAGTAGGTGAGTGAATTTTTCTTTTAAGTGTATGTTCTGCTTGCTTATTTCGCTGGAAAGTATTCCTAAGCCAACATTGGCTTTGTTGTCTGGCAAAGGGAACACCCAAAAGTAGCCAGGAAGTATTTCTTTGTAAAAATGAAGTTCGATAAATCCGGATTCATTTAGAACTGTTACATTTTCAAAATATTGACGTAGGCCTCCGCTATGGTGTTTTTTATCTATTTTGTTGAGACTAAGCTTCCTGTTAACAATAGAATTTGCGCCATCTGCACCGATGATTATTTTTGTTTGAAAAATGGATTGTGAGGTTTCAATAAAAACGGAATTTTCTTTAATTTCAATTGCTTTTACTTTATGGTTTTCAAAAACTTTAAGGTTAGGTACCTTTTTAATTTCTTCAGCAAAAAAAGCATCAAAATCTAATCGTTTCATGACAAATCCTGCTGCTTCTTTGTACTTTAGGTTTTTAAAAGGAATATCTAAGCTTTTATGATTTGGTGCAAAAAACCGAACGCCATTAGATGCTTTCTTTGGGTTTTGCTTCAAAAATGCTTCAGCTAGTGCAGAGTCCATCCGGTGAAACTGATTTGTTACATCTGCACTTAGTGCATCACCACAAACTTTATCACGTGGAAAAACGTCTTTTTCAAGTACAGCAATCGTTAAACCACTTTCGGCTAATTGATAGGCACTCGCACACCCGGCAGGACCAGCACCTATAATTACCACATCAAATAACCTTGATTCTATCATAGATATTAAAAGCTAAATACATCACAATGTAAAAAAAGAAAAGAAGACAGTTAATTTCAGTTTTTAATTATTTTTTAGAAATACTAGTTATATAACAAATAAACTTGTTTGTTTTTCAGAATGTTATAATGTTTTGTGGATTTATGTGCAAATATTTTTTAAAAATTAACCTACTGTTTAATAAAACTTTGGGTAATTTAGTGCTTATGAATTGGAATAAACTGTGCCTTTTACCATTAATTTTATTGTCAAATTTATATGTAACCGCACAAGGCTTAGACACTGAAAAACAATATAATTGGTTTGATAATACCATTGGTGTGGAGAACACAGGGCTATACAATGGCGTAGCATATATTGATATTGAAAAAGCTAAGGGTACATTTAAAAAATTTTTATACCATAATGGTTTTCAATCTGGAAGTATAGATTATGATGGGCAAACCTATTATGATATTACTTTAAAGTATGATGTTTTTAATGATAAGATAATTCTACAATTAATAGGTGAGAACGGAACTACAATTTTACAACCCTTCAAAGAACTCATAAACTCCTTTAGTATCAAAAATAGGACGTTTAAAAATATAGTAAACAAGACTACTGAAAATGGGGATGCGTTTTCTGGCTTTTATGAAGAGATATTAGAAACCTCTCAACTTGCAGTTTTAAAAAAACATAGAAAAAAAAGACTAAAGCGTATAAGGAGAAAAAAGCTTAGTTACCAATATAAACCTATAAAGTCCTATTATTTTCTTCTTTATCAAGGCAACTATTACTCTGTTAAAAACAAACGGGATTTTATTAAGTTGTTTCCAGATTTTAAAGAAGAAATTAATTCTATAGGGATAGATGGTTCAGTACAAAGAGATAACCCAGATGCTGTTATTCTTGCTTATGCTAAACAAATAAACACACTACTATCAAAAAAACAATAAATAAAGTCCAGATTACATTCAGTATCTTTTTTATGCTACTTTTCTTTGTTCAAGTTATTGTAGCACAGGATACTAGTACCGTATCAGTTTCATTTAATAATACTCCATTAAAAGAAGCACTAAGCACTATAGAAAAGCAAACAGAGTATCATTTTTTTTACTTAGATAAATGGCTAGAAGGCAAAACAGTAAGCGGGAATTTTGATAATAAAACAATGGGTACTTTGTTGATCGAACTGTTAGATAAAACAGTTTTAAACTATTATATCACCAAGGATAAGCGAATTATACTTACCCAAAACAGTTTGGTCTACGACAAGCTTCCCGAAGGGTTTTTTCCGAAAGAAGAGATAGATACAATTGCAATTGAAAAAGAGGTGACTGAAGCGTATTCTCCAATATTTTACAATCAAGAAAAACCAAAGAAAAGTACACCAATAGAAACGGTACGCATTGGTAAAGAAAACCAAGAGAACTCTCGAAATAGATATACTTTAAGCGGATATGTAACTAATTCATTGACCGGAAAACCTATTGCAGATCTTGCTATTTTAATACAAGGTAGTAGTACTGGAACCACTACAAGTGATGATGGTTTTTATTCTATTTCATTACGTCCGGGTGTCAGTATGTTAGAGACCAAATTAATTGGTATTGAAGATGTGCAAAAAAGAGTGATTATCTATAATGATGGTAGACTCGATATGGAACTAAATGAAGATTACGAAATGCTAGGGGAGGTTTTTTTAGAAAACGAAGCAGATAACAATGTTACAAAAGCAGAAACCGGTGCAGAAACCATCGATGTAAAAGTAATTAAAAACATTCCATTGGTGCTAGGCGAACGTGACATTTTAAAAGTGGCAACGACCCTTCCGGGTATTTCAAATGCTGGGGAAGGAGCAACCGGGTATAACGTTAGAGGTGGAAAAGCAGATCAAAACTTAATTCTTTTAGATGAAGGCGTTATTTACAATCCTTCTCATTTCTTCGGAATATTTTCTTCCATTAATCCGTTTACTTCTGGTAATGTGGATATCTATAAAGGGAGTATTCCTGCCGAATATGGCGGAAGACTTTCTTCGGTTTTCGATATTTCTACCCGAGATGCCAACACAGAAAAGTTTTCAGGCGAAGGCTCTATTGGTCCGGTAACGGCTAACTTGACATTAGAAACTCCGATAGTTAAAGATAAAGCTGGAATTATGGCTGGAGTTCGGGCAACCTATTCAGATTGGATTTTGAAATCACTTGATGAAGAATCTTTAAAGAATAGTGAAGCTTCTTTTTATGATGCCATTGTAAAGTACAATCATCAAATAAATGAAAATAACGAAATAAAAGCCACAGGGTATTATAGTAAGGACCGGTATAGTATTACTTCAGATTCGTTGTTTGGGTATAGCAACCGGTTGGTTTCTTTACAGTGGAATCATAGATTTAACGAAGAGAACAGGGGAAGTTTATTGTTGTTAAATAGTGAATATAAATATGATATTGAATACGACGGCCCAACAGATACCGATTTTGATCTAGGCTACAGCATTAACGAAACCCAACTAAAATTAAGATTTGATTCAAAACTGAACAATAAGCACACATTAGATTATGGTATTTCTACAAAATTGTACAATGTGCAGCCGGGCGAGATACAACCTTCACAAAATAGTTCTATTGTAGACCCTTTAAAAATCCCAAAGGAAAGAGGGTTAGAGAGTGCCGTATTTTTGTCAGATAACTTTACAGTAAATGAAAAACTAGAGCTTAATGCCGGTATTAGATATTCTACTTTTGCAGCACTAGGGGAAGCCACGCAACGCAGCTATTTGGAAGGTGTTCCGTTAAGTGATGCTACGGTAACCGACACGCTTAGTTATAACAATAATGAAACTATTGAAACTTACGGAGGGCCAGAAGCACGTGTTTCTGCACGGTATTCTTTTAACCCAGAGTTTTCGGTAAAAGCGAGTTTTAATAATACCATACAGTATATCCATACCTTATCGAACAATACAACCATATCACCTACGGATACTTGGAAGCTTTCTGATTTAAACATTGAACCGCAAAGAGCCAACCAATATGGTTTAGGGTTTTATCACAATTTTGATTCTAATAAATATGAAGTAAGCCTAGAAGGATATTATAAAACATCTAAAAATATTTTAGACTTTAAAACAGGTGCCCAGCTTTTATTAAACGAAAATGTAGAAACAGAGTTATTGCAAGGTGAAGGAAAAGCCTACGGCCTCGAGTTTTTGGTTAGAAAAAAAACAGGGAAGTTAAATGGCTGGTTAAGCTATAGTTATTCCCGTTCTTTTCTTAAATTAGATAGCGATTTTAAGGAAGAACGAATAAATAACGGTGATTTTTTCCCTTCAAATTATGACAAACCGCACGATATAAGCGTAGTTGCCAATTATAAATTAACAGAGCGTTTTAGTCTTTCTGCCAACTTTGTATACCAAACTGGACGTCCTATTACGTATCCTGTAGGAAGCTATGTGATAAATAACTCCGAATTTGTGCTGTATAGTGACCGAAATGAATTTAGAATACCAGATTATTATCGGTTAGATTTAAGCATTAATTTTGAAGGAAACCATAAATTAGATAAGCTAGCGCATAGCTTTTGGAATATTTCGGTGTATAATGTGTTAGGGCGTAGCAATCCATATTCTGTCTTTTTTGTAACAGATAATGGAGAAATAAAAGCGTATCAAAGCTCTATTTTTTCCATTCCAGTACCAACGATAACGTATAATTTTAAGTTTTAAATTATTGTGAAAGAAGGATTACGACATAAAAATTCAATGTTGAAGCGAGCTACACTCTTTTCAATTGTTTTTGCAGTCTTCTTTCTCCATGGATGTATAGAAGAAATTGATTTTGAAACAGAAACTTTTGAAAGCGCTCTTGTAGTAGAAGCTACTATTACCAATAAAACAAAACTACAGACAATTACACTAAGCCGCACATTTCAATTTGAAGAGGATGGACCTTCGGCCGAAACAAATGCAACAGTATTGGTTTCCGATTCTATGGGAAATGAATATTCTTTTGAAGAGACAGATGTGCCAGGTGTTTACCAATCAACTACTACCTTCTCTGCTCAGCTTGACCGTGATTACGAGTTGTCCATAATAACGGCTAATGGCAGGACCTATGGTTCTAACCCAACCGCTTTAGAAAGTACAACTCAAATTGATGATTTATATGCTGAACGAGAAACTAACGAAAGTGGAGAACTTGGTGTTTCAATTTTTGTTGATAGTAATAACTCAACTGAAGAAGGGACTTATTATCGTTTTGAATATGAGGAGACCTATAAAATAGTTTCCCAGTATTTTACCGATAAAGATTTAGAAGTAGTTACCTACAGTCCGCCAGAAGTGAAATTAGTGCCAAAAAATCGGGAGGAATTTACTTGCTATAATACAGTTCCTTCCACCGCTATATTATTGGCCAATACAAATACGCTTAGCGAAGATCGATTATCTCGGTTTCTAGTACGTTTTTTAAGCCGAGAAAATCCAAAAATTTCCACTCGTTATAGTTTGCTTGTAAAGCAATTAGTAATTTCTAGAGATGCGTATGTATTTTACGAAACATTAAAAAACTTTTCAGATTCAGGAAGTTTATTTTCACAAGTGCAACCAGGATTTATTAGTGGGAACCTTTTTTCAACCACTAATGAAAACGAAAATGTGATTGGTTTTTTTGAAGTAGCTGCTGTTTCATCAAAACGAATATTTTTTAACTATTCAGATTATTTCACACCACAGGATGGATCTTTACCACTTTTTGTAGAGGATTGTGATCTTAAACGCCCTAGATTACAATCATTGGTAAACCTAATAGGAAGTGGAGGAGCAAAGTTTGTTGCAGAACCTTCTGAGCCCGGGAACGAAGAAATAGGCTTTGGCCCTTATTTAATTGCACCAAAACCGTGTGTTGATTGTACTGTATTTGGGACAAATGTAGTACCAGATTTTTGGGAGGAATAATTCATTTTATTATGAAAGTAAAATTACAACATACAATTTTGAAACTGAAGAAGGTCACTTTTTTTTCAGTGATTTTAGCGTTCTTTTTTCTTTACGGGTGTGTAGAAGAAATTGATTTTGAAACAGAAAGCTTTGAAAGTGTTCTTGTAGTAGAAGCTACCATTACTAATGAAACAAAACTACAAACCATTACATTGAGCCGTACATTTCAGTTTGAAGAGGATGGACCTTCGGCTGAAAGTAATGCAACAGTACTAGTAACCGATTCTATGGGGAATCAATATTCTTTTGAAGAAACTGATATGCCTGGCATTTACCAATCAACTACTACTTTTGCTGCCCAGCTGGATCGTGACTATCAATTATCTATAACAACAACCAATGGCAGAAGCTATGGTTCTAGCCCTACAACGCTAGAAAGCATTACCCAAATAGATGATTTATATGTAGAACGGGAAACTAACGAAAGTGGAGATACTGGTGTTTCAATTTTTGTTGATAGTTACAACCCGAATGAAAAAGAAACCTATTACCGTTTTGAGTATGAAGAAACTTATAAAATAGTATCACCTTTAAGAGCTTCACAAAATTTAGAAGTTGTCAGTCTTAATCCTCCAGAAGTGGAGCTTGTACCTAAAACCCGAGAAGAGGAAGTTTGTTATGCTACCAAACAATCTAAATCAATTTTATTAGCATCGACAAACTTATTAGCTCAAGACCGTTTGTCGAGATATGAAGTGCGTTTTATTGAACGTATAAATCCAATTATTTCGCAGCGATATAGTGTTTTGGTAAAACAAAGTTCTATTTCAAGAGATGCGTATCGGTTTTATGAAAAATTAAAGAGTTTTTCAGAATCAGAAAGTCTTTTTTCTCAAGTTCAGCCAGGTTTTATCGAGGGAAATATTGTTTCATTAGAAAATGACACTGAAAAGGTGATTGGAATTTTCAATGTAGCTTCTGTATCTTCACAAAGACTTTTCTTTAACTATTCAGATTTATTTGCCGAAGATGAATCTCCAGGAGCTTTTGTAGATGATTGTCTTCTTACAAGACCAGAATTGCCGCTTTTAGTAAATCAAATTGAAAGTGGACTAATAAAGTTTGCTTTAGAACCAACAGGGCCAGGAAACCGAGAAATAGGTTTTGGCCCATATTTAATAGCTCAAACACCTTGTATAGATTGTACTGTATTTGGTTCGAATGTAGTTCCAGACTTTTGGGAAGAATAATTTAATTTTTATATATGAATAAAAAGATTTTACATATTCTATTATTGTTTTTCACAATTGGTACAGTTGCTTTTATGCAAGCACAGACTAGTAATCGTGATGCAAGTCAGCATTTCAATACATCAATAATATCAAATGAAAATATTTTCACACATTTAAATACGTCTTTGTTTTTTGTGGGCGAGTATTTGTATTATAAAATGTATGTGCTCAATTCAAAAACCGAAAATGTAAGTACCCTTAGTAAAGTAGCGTACCTTGAATTAATTAATGAAAACAAAGAATCGGTCTTTAAACATAAAATACCTTTGGTTTCAGGAATTGGACAAAGCGATTTTTTTATTCCTACTGCAACTCCTTCAGGAAATTATAAAATTGTTTCCTATACCATTAACATGCTATCAAAAAGTCCTGATAATTATTTTCAGCAAGACATTACTATTATTAATCCATATAGAGGAAATCAAAGTACACTTACAAAAAAGAATGATACTCTTTTAAATAATGAGACTAGACCAAAGAATGTTATTGATAATAGCAGCAATAATTCAAGCTTTAGTATCACTACTGATAAAAAAAACTATGCAAAAAGAAACCCCGTAATCCTACATTTTAAAAGTGAAAGAGGGGAACTTCCAGAGGGGGATTACTCATTATCGGTTAGAAAAATAGATACTGTTGCGCATGCCTCATTAAAACACGCTACAGATTATACAAATCTAGTTTCCGATAACTTTAAACCTCAAAACAAGCTCATAGTACCAGAGCTAAGAGGAGAACTTCTTACGGGAAAAATAAGCACTAAAGATGAAAGCCAGAAAATTGGAAAACAAAAGATAGCCTTATCAATTCCAGGTGATAATTTTATTTTTGAAATATCTAACGTGGATTCTGAAGGGAACTTCTATTTTAATATCGATAGACCGTATTCAAACAATACCCTAGCATTGCAAGTACTTAATGATTTTGATAATACTTTTGAAATTATAGTAAACGACGAAGCTTCCATAAGTTTTGATACATTAGATTTTAATCATTTTTACATCACACCAGAAATGAAAAATCTGATTGTAGAACGCAGTGTTTACAATCAGGTTGAAAATGCATATTACAGTGTAAAACCAGATACTGTAAAGACAATTCCACCGCATACCTCTATTTATAAAAAAAAGAGTTCCATTTACAATTTAGACGAATACACTCGTTTTCCTACTATGAAAGAAACCATGGTGGAAATAGTAAACGATGCTTGGATAGACTGGCAAAACGGAAAAGGTACTTTTGCAATTAGAGAAAAGGAGAATAGCTTGCGCAGCAATGCCCCTGTTCTTTTACTAGTAGATGGTTTTTTTGTACAGGATCATCAAACATTAATAGATTACAATGCTAATAAAGTAGAAAGCATAGCTATAATGCAAGATAAATATTATTATGGTTCGCAAACTTTTCAAGGGGTAATGGTTGTGGAAACTATTGAAGATGATTTTTACGAAAAACCTTTAAAGGATTATGTTAAGCAAGTTGAAATAGTACCCATTCAACAAAAAAAACAATATTTTAAACAAGTATATTCAAACACGGATAACTCAGAAGCGTCGCAACGTGTACCTGATTATAGAAGACAATTACTTTGGTTGCCAGAACTAGAATTTAACGAATCTAGCAGAAATATTACCTGCTATACTTCAGATATTTCAGGTGTTTATGAAGTTATAATGGAAGGTTTCACTGAAAAAGGACAGCCTATTTTCCTAAAAAAAACATTTACTGTAAGGTAATTATGTTAAAAAATTAAAAAGATCGCATTAATTTTAAAATTTATCATTATATTTACAGTATCATAATTGGGGTGCTAAAGTTAAAACAGCTGAGAATATACCCATTGAACTTAGAGAGATAATACTCACTAAAGAATTATGATAGCAAAGAGAATTAAAATGTGAATTTACATTTTGTTCTCTTTGTTTTTTTAGTACTACTCACGAACAAAGTTATTCCTTTACTTTTTTATCCATCTGCGAACCGATAAACGGTATTTTCGGCGCTAAAAAATAGCCTGTTAAGCTAGCAAATAAAATAGGAATAAAATAAGTAAAACCCGTTAAGGTGGCTAAAAGAATAGTGGTGCTCATCGGTGTTCGGGTAACACAAGCGTTAACCGATGCCATACAGCAAATAACCGCCAACGATACATCTACGGAAGGAAATACTTGATGTATTAACAATCCTAACGTTGCCCCGACAAAAAATAACGGAATTATAAAACCACCACGCCAACCCGAAGTAACCGTTACTGAAATAGCTATAATTTTAAATATAAGTATAGCAGTTAATAATGTAATAGAGTAATCATTAGATAATAATTTGTTTATTTCGTGATGTCCAAAATATCGTGTTATAGGTAGGTAAAAAGCAATTATCCCCAATATTATACCACCAAGTAATGTTTTTATATAGATGGGGACGTGTAGTTTTTCAAAAATATTCTTTAAAAACTTAGTGCAGAAAATAAATGACCACGCCAGTACCGCAGCTGAACAAGCAAACAGGACAGCAAATAGAAAATCATAAGTCGACTCCATTTCATAAGCGGGTAGCTCCCAAGTAGGGCCGAGTCCTAAATGAATAATTAAAGCAAAAACTACATAACTAAAGCAACTTGCTACAAAAGCAGGGATAATGGCCTTGTAATACTCTACAGCGTGTTTGTGGTGTAATATTTCTAGTGAAAACAAACTTCCACCTAATGGTGCCCCAAACAAAGCGGTAAAACCAGAAGCCATCCCAGCAATACTTAGGGAACGTCGATCCTCTCCTTTTAACCGGAATACCTTCCCCAGCCACGTTCCAGTAGATCCTGTAACTTGTACCAACGGTGCCTCTGGACCTAAACTTCCCCCAGAGGCTACACAAAGCAAGGAAGAAAGAATCATCGATGGATTATTCTTTGGATCCAACTTTCCTTTATTAAAGCGAATGTTGTTGACGATTAACTGTATTTCTCCGGGGTCACCAATAAGATGAATAACAATACCAGCCAATAACCCAGATATTGCCATTGCCGGAATTACTTGCCAGCCTTCAAAAAAAGCAATTTGATGAGTTAAAAACTCTAAAACAATCCAATACACCCCTGCAATAATGCCACCCAGTAATCCTAACAGTGCCCACAGTAAAAAATTTCGGCTAAATAGAAAAGGATTAAATGAAATAGGCCTGTCTAGTACGTTTACATATTCTACAAGCTTTCTTCTTTTTTTAAGTTTCATGGCTTGAACTGTATTTTAAAATAATTGCTGGTTATTGATATTGACGCTGCCAACTGAAAACTGCGTACTGAACACTATTAAAGCTCATCACTCTTTTCCTTTTGCCCAGTTTTCATTAAATAGGCCTTTAAAAAGTCATCTAAATCACCATCTAAAACAGCATCGGTATTTCCAGTTTCGTGGCCAGTACGAACGTCTTTAATTAACTTATAAGGATGCAACACATAGTTTCGTATTTGGGATCCCCATTCTATTGCCATTTTGCTGTCTTCTATTTCGGCACGCTGCTCTTGTTGTTTCCGAAGTTCTATTTCGTATAACTGCGATTTCAACATTTGCATGGCTTTTTGGCGGTTTTCTAGTTGAGAGCGTGTTTCAGAATTATGTATAACAATCCCAGAAGGTTTGTGTGTTAAAATAGCTTTAGTTTCAACCTTATTCACGTTTTGCCCTCCAGCGCCGCTACTTCGTGCAAAATCCCATGATATATCTCCAGGACTTACATCAATCTCTATAGAATCATCGGCCAAAGGATATACATACACACTAGCGAAACTAGTATGGCGCTTAGCGTTGCTATCAAATGGGGAGATGCGCACCAATCTATGCACACCGTTCTCGCTTTTTAGCCAACCAAAAGCATATTCGCCGTCAATTTCGAGTGTTACGGTTTTTATCCCGGCTACATCGCCTTCTTGGTAGTTAAGCTCTTTAACTTTAAACCCATTTTTTTCAGCCCACATTAAGTACATACGCATCAGCATACTAGCCCAATCGCAACTTTCGGTACCACCAGCACCGGCTGTAATCTGCAAAACGGCACTTAAATCGTCACCTTCTTCGCTCAGCATGTTTTTAAACTCAAGCGACTCGATGGCTTTTAGGGCTTTATCATAGCGGTTTTCAACGTTTTCCGCCTCGCCTTCGCCTTCTTTAAAAAATTCGTAAATTACTTCGGCATCTTCCGTAAAGTTAACGGCTTCTTCATAATCTTCTACCCACTTTTTTTTATTTCGAAGTTGACGCATAAATACTTCGGCTTCTTGAGGGTTATCCCAAAAATTGGGATCAAAAGTTTTTTCTTCTTCGTTTTGTATTTCTATTCGTTTTCCAGCTACGTCAAAGATACTGCCTCAAAGAATCCAGGCGATCCTTAAGGTCTTGGAGTTGATCGTTCGTAATCATATTGTGTTTCAGTTTTTTTAAAATTTCTTTCAGAAAAACAAAAATAGGATTTAACTCGGCAAGCGGAAATTATTTCAGCCTATTTTTATAACTTTAAATCGTACTAACCAAATACATCAATTTGTTATGAAACCTTGCTTTTTACTACTTACCGTACTTATAAGTACCATTAGTATTGCCCAAAAAAATACGGAAATGAAACCGAATTCAATTATTTCTGAAATAACTAAAACATTAGATAATCAAAATGTAGAAAATTACTTCTTTACTAATCGCACCTGTTTAGGGGATACTCGAATTATTACGATGAATAAAGAGGAAAAATGTTTTACCAGCGGAAATTTTAGTGAATACTATTTATTTTGGCAAAAAGACGGTGTAACCCATATTACCAAAGCTGATAATTGCGGTGCTTTTAAAAGATTGAAAATCAATGATAACGATATATTTGATTTTTTTCTGAAGCATAAAGAAGCGCTTAAAAATAATTCGGTTAAAGAATACGAAGTAGCAGACCCTGAAAATGTGCCAACACAAAGAACAGAAGTATATCCGTGTTCGCATAAGTTTTCTTTTACAACGCCAATGGGTACCTTTACAAAAAAGTTTAAGGAGTTTGATGTAACAAACGCTTCTAAACAAAGTAATCTCAATTATGAGTATAATCAGCAATTAAAATTAATTGCCCTAGATAAAATGATAGATGCTGTAATTTCAGAAACAGCAGATAAATTAAAAAGACAATAAAATATACCTGCATGAAAATTGACCTACGCAGTGACACCGTCACAAAACCTACAAAAGAAATGTTGCAAGCCATAATGGAAGCCGAAGTAGGGGACGACGTGTATAAAGAAGACCCAACTGTAAATAAACTAGAACAATACGTAGCTGATCTTTTTGGTATGGACGAAGCTTTATTTTTCCCAACTGGGAGTATGGCCAATCAAGCTGCTATAAAGCTACATACTCAGCCTAGTGAACAGTTAATTTGCGATAAATGGGCGCATGTTTTTAATTATGAAGGCGGTGGCGCCTCGTTTAACAGTGGTGTGTCTTGTAAATTGGTTGATGGTGATCGTGGAATGATTACCGCTGCACAAGTGGAAGAAAACATCAATCCGCCAGATTTTTACCACAGTCCTTTGACTACCTTGGTTTGCTTGGAAAATACTACCAACAAAGGAGGAGGAGCGTGTTACGATTTTGAAGAAATAAAGAAAATTCGAAAAGTCTGTGATAAACACAATTTGGGGCTGCATTTGGATGGCGCTAGATTAATGAATGCTATAGTAGCCAAAAAAGAAAACCCAAAAGATTACGGGAAGGTGTTTGATACCTTGACCATTTGCTTAAGTAAAGGAATGGGTACTCCATTAGGAACCCTGTTACTTGGAAAAAAAGAACTGATGCAAAATGCCATGCGCGTTCGGAAAGTGTTAGGTGGTGGTATGCGCCAAATAGGCTTTATGGCAGCAGCGGGATTATATGCTTTTGAAAATCATATTGAACGATTAGCAGAAGACCATAAAAAAGCTTCGGAAATAGCTGAGACCTTAAAAAAGCAATCCTACGTTTCAACAGTAGAACCTACCGAAACCAATATTGTTATTTTTTACTTGAAAGATGAAATTTCAGAAGATCAATTTATGGACGACTTGGACGACGAAGACATCATTATAAGCAATATGGGACAAGGAAAGCTTCGTGTAGTAACCCATCTGGATTATACCGGTGCGATGCACGAGCGGTTTTTGGAAATTTTGAGACAATATAAATAACTAGAAAAAGCTCCTAAGTAAGGAGCTTTTTTTAGTTTTAAAGTAAAAAGATGTTTACTCAACTTCTTTCACCTCTGCTCCCGGAGCATTTTTCTTTACAGATTCAATACCGTTGTTCATTCCGCTTTCAGCAGAATACATTTGGCTACTGCCGATAATTTGTCCGTTTGTGGATTTTAAATTGAAATGAAATTTTCCGTTTTTAGCAGTTTTCTTTTCATAACGAGCATCGTCGCCACAATTTTTTTGAATAGACTCAATTCCATTTTTTGCGGATGCCTTTGAGTTATACATTTCACTAGTTAAAATCACTTGCCCGTTACTTGCTTTTAAGTTGAAATGATATTGATCTCCTTTTTTCTTTAATTCGAACATGTTTCTTATTTATAGTTAAACTTGTTTTAAGTACTTAAATATCCGAAAAAAAAACCATACTCTAAAGTTATAACCTATTTCATTACAGAATTTTAATCAATGTTTAACATCAATCATCAGAAAAAAACCGTTATAATATTTGCGCTAAAAACCTAGTATTAATGATGAATACCTAAAAGATATTATAAAATTGACTAACACTAATGTTAAAACAAGTACTTATAATAATAAATCTACGTTGTTTATTTTTATTTGGCATTATATGTGCTTATTTTAACTGAAAACAACAGAAGACTATGAAACGTGTTATCTTAATTGCATTTATTTTTATTACTACAATGGCAACAGCACAGATGAAGAGTAGTAAATTAAATTGGCACACTAATTTGGAAGAAGCACAAACCCTTTCAAAAGAGCTAAATAAACCTACTTTAATATATTTTACTGGAAGTGATTGGTGCGCACCTTGCAAAAAACTCAAAGAAGACTTTTTTGAAAGCCCCGAGTTTAGACATAAAGCAGAAAGTTTAGTGTTAGTTGTAATAGATTATCCTAGAAAAGTAGATTTACTTAGCCAAGAACAACTAGACTATAACAAAACGATAATTAGTAAGTATAATAAGCAACAGACGTTTCCTAAAATAGTAATGCTAAATCCAAAAGGGAATGAAGTGGGTAGGATTTCAGGTTATAGTCCATCACGTGATACTAGTAAACATTTTACTTTTCTAGAAGAGCATATATAATCTAGATTGATAAAACAGTATATAAGAGCCTTGTAAAATTTTACAAGGCTCTTTTTTATTACTTAAACATATCCATTCCTGGGATATTTGGCATGCCTTCTTTGGCAACGGCACCAATTTCAGCTTCATTAACATCGGTTGCTTTTTTAATAGCTTTGTTGAGATTGACAACTAGATAATCTTCTAATTGCTCTTTATCTTCTAATAAAGAATCGTCGATTTCAATTTTTTTGATTTCTCGATTGGCCGTTATCGTAATTTTTAATAATCCGTCATTGCTTTCTTCATCAATAAGAACGGTATCTAAGCGTTTTTTAGTAGCTGCTACTTTTTCTTGGGCTTCTTTTAATTTAGCCATCATATCTCCGAACATAACTTTTTGTTTTAGGTTTGGTACAAATTTACTAATTTGCTTAGGTAATAATCAACCTTTTAAAGATGAAAAAACCTATAGTTGTTTCCATGGTATGCCTTATTTTTGCCGTTTCTTGTAAAACAGATAAAACTTCCGAAGAGAATATGGAGATAACCCCACCCAAAGCCGCTAAAATTGCTAAGAATCTTGAAATGCATGGTGATGCCCGTGTTGACAATTATTACTGGCTTAACGATCGTGAAAATAAAGAAGTGATTGATTACCTAGAACGGGAAAACGATTATTATGAAAAGATGACGGAACATACCAAAGCGTTTCAGAAAGATCTTTTTGAAGAAATGAAAAGCCGAATTAAGGAAGATGATGAGTCGGTTCCCTATTTTTATAATGGCTATTACTACATTACACGTTTTGAAACTGGGAATGATTACCCAATCTATGCTCGTAAAAAAGATTCTTTACAAGCAGAAGAAGAGATTTTGTTTAATGTAAATAATATGGCTAAGGACCATTCCTATTATAACTTGAGAGGAATAAACGTAAGCCCAGATAATAAATGGGTTGCTTTTGGAGTGGATACGGTAAGTAGAAGGCAATATAAACTTCATGTCAAAAATTTAGAAACAGGTGAAATTCTTTCTGAAACAATTGCGAATACTACTGGAGGCTCTACGTGGGCTAATGACAGTGAAACACTATTTTACACCCGAAAAGATCCACAAACGCTGCGTTCTAATGAAATTTTCAGACATAAAAGAGGAACTGAAGCAAGTAGCGATGAATTAATATATACCGAAGAAGACGAAACGTATATTACCTATATATATAAGACAAAATCTGATAAATATCTTGTAATTGGGAGTAATAGCACGTTAACTTCAGAATATCAAATTTTGGAAGCAGATAATCCAGATGGAACGTTTAAAGTTTTTCAACCACGTGAAAGAGGATTAGAATATAATATTTCACATTTCGGAGCTGATTTTTATGTGCTAACCAATAAAGACGGTGCGACCAACTTTAAGTTGATGAAAACACCTGAAAACAAAACCCTGAAAGAAAACTGGAAAGATGTTATAGAGCATAGAGAAACTGTATTGCTAGAAGATATCGACATCTTTAAAGATTATTTGGTGGTAAGTGAACGTAACAACGGCTTAAATAAAATACGTATTATGCGTTGGGACGAAACAGATGATTACTATCTGCCGTTCGATAATGAAACCTATACAGCCTATACCATACAAAACCGAGAATTTGAAACAGATACCTTACGCTACGGCTATAATTCGTTGATTACACCAGCTTCAGTAGTAGATTTCAACATGAAAACTCGCGAAAAGACGGTAAAGAAAGAAGTAGAAGTATTAGGCGGAAAGTTCGACAAAGATAACTACGAATCTAAGCGTATTTGGGCCACAGCGGAAGATGGCACCAAAATTCCAATTTCGTTAGTGTCTCGCAAAGGAATTAAAAAAGATGGCAGCAATCCATTTCTCTTATATGCTTATGGATCCTATGGTTCTACGATCGACCCTTATTTTTCAACCGTACGCTTAAGCCTAATGGATCGAGGATTTATTTTTGCCATTGCACACGTTCGCGGTGGGGAATATTTAGGAAGACAGTGGTACGAGGACGGAAAACTACTGAAAAAGAAAAACACCTTTACCGATTTTGTAGACGCTTCAAAATATGTAATTGAAGAAGGATATACTTCTGCAGACCATTTATATGCTTCAGGTGGTTCTGCTGGTGGTTTGTTGATGGGCGCTATTGTTAATATGAACCCAGAATTGTATAATGGAGTAATTGCTTCGGTACCATTTGTAGATGTAGTAACTACGATGCTCGATGATACTATTCCATTAACAACAGGAGAATATGATGAGTGGGGAAATCCGAACGATAAAGATTATTATGAATACATTAAATCGTATTCACCATATGATAATGTGAAAAAGCAGGAGTATCCTAATTTATTGGTTACAACCGGATTACATGACTCTCAAGTTCAGTATTGGGAACCAGCAAAATGGGTAGCAAAACTTAGGGAAATGAAGACAGATAAAAACAAATTACTGCTACAGACAAATATGGATGCCGGTCACGGTGGTGCATCGGGAAGGTTCGAAGCACTTAAGGAAGTAGCAATGGACTATGCATTTATACTGGACTTAGAGAACATTAAAGAGTAATTAAAAAAAATAATGTAACTTTGCCTAGTTTTTTAAATGAAGGTATTACACCTGATTTTTACTAACGAAAATTCCCTTTATGAAAGAAGAAATTCAGGCGCATGATAATGTGTTGCAATTAATAGGAAACACTCCATTAATAAAACTCAACAACATTACGGCGAACATGAAAGGCAACTATTTTGCTAAAGTAGAGGCATTTAATCCCGGTCACTCTTCAAAAGACCGTATTGCCCTTTATATAATTGAACAAGCCGAGAAAAAAGGAATTCTCAAACCTGGAAGTACAATTGTCGAAACCACTAGTGGTAACACAGGTTTCAGTATTGCTATGGTGAGTATATTAAAAGGATACAAATGTATTTTGGCAGTAAGTTCAAAATCTTCAAAAGATAAAGTCGATATGTTACGCACCATGGGTGCACAGGTTTATGTTTGTCCGGCACACGTGCCAGCGGACGACCCGCGTTCGTATTACGAAGTAGCTAAACGATTGCATGAAGAAACAGAAGACTCAGTTTATATTAATCAGTACTTCAATAATTTAAATATTGAAGCACACTATAAAACTACTGGTCCTGAAATTTGGAATCAAACAAAAGGACAGATAACGCATTTGGTGGCTTGTAGTGGTACTGGAGGTACTATTTCTGGTACGGCTCGTTTCCTGAAAGAACAAAACCCAGACATCAAAATAATTGGTATTGATGCTTTTGGTTCGGTTTTGAAGAAATACCACGAAACCCGTGAATTTGATAAAAACGAAATTTATCCTTACAGAATTGAAGGATTGGGGAAAAACCTGATTCCAGAAGCTACAGACTTTAACTCCATTGACAAATTCATAAAAGTAACTGATGACCAAAGTGCTCATACAGCACGAGAGTTAGCAAGAACCGAAGGCATTTTTGCAGGATATACAAGCGGTGCAGCTATGCAAGGCTTAAAGCAGTTGGAAGAGGACGGCGATTTTGGTGAGGACAGTAATATTGTTGTTATTTTTCCAGATCACGGATCACGCTATATGAGTAAAATATACAGTGATGAATGGATGGAGCAACAAGGTTTTATGGACACTGAAGTAGAGCAGATTGCTGCTGTTCAGGTAGTAAAATAACTTTTAAAGGTTAGGCCTTAAAATACCTTACTTTTTAAACTTTTGGATAGGATATTCATTAGTTGTCAATATCTTCAGAAAAAGAATATGGCTATGGGAAGTAATTTCCCTATTTTTGCGCCCTGTATTGAAACAAAATTACTTGATGAAAGATTTATTTGATAAAATTTACAAAGACAAAGGCCCGTTAGGGAAGTGGGCAGAACAAGCTGAAGGCTATTTTGTATTTCCCAAACTTGAAGGTCCTATTAGCAATAGAATGCACTTTAATGGGAAAGAAGTGATTACATGGAGTGTAAATGATTATTTAGGCCTCGCTAATCACCCTGAAGTACGTAAAGTAGATGCCGAAGCTGGTGCCAAATACGGTTCAGCATATCCAATGGGTGCTCGTATGATGAGCGGTCATACCGACCTTCACGAGCAACTACAAAAAGAATTAGCTGCATTTGTAAATAAAGAAGCTTCTTATTTATTGAATTTCGGTTATCAAGGAATGGTTTCTACCATTGATGCTTTAGTTTCAAAAGACGACGTCATTGTGTACGATGTAGATGCACACGCGTGTATTATCGATGGTGTTCGCTTACATTTAGGACAACGTTTCACTTATAAGCACAACGATATGGAAAGTATCGAGAAAAACTTAAAACGTGCTGAGAGGGTTGCTGAAAAGACTGGAGGAGGAATACTTCTTATTTCTGAAGGTGTTTTCGGAATGCGAGGAGAACAAGGAAGATTAAAAGAAATCGCTGCCCTTAAAAAGAAATATAATTTCCGTTTGTTTGTAGATGATGCACACGGATTTGGTACCTTAGGAAAAACAGGTGCTGGAGCAGGTGAGGAGCAAGGTGTTCAGGATGATATTGATGTGTATTTTGCCACGTTTGCAAAATCTATGGCAAGTACAGGTGCTTTTATCGCTGCTGATCAAGAAATAATAAACTATTTAAAATACAATTTACGTTCTCAAATGTTCGCCAAATCATTGCAGATGCAATTGGTAGAAGGTGCTTTAAAGCGTTTAGATATGTTACGAACCATGCCAGAGCTTAAGGAAAAGCTGTGGGAAAACGTAAATGCTTTACAGGGCGGACTTAAAAAACGAGGTTTTGATATTGGTACTACCCAAAGTTGTGTAACACCCGTGTATTTAAAAGGAAGTATTCCTGAGGCTATGGCTTTGGTAAAAGATCTTCGTGAAAATCACGGAATATTCTGTTCTATAGTAGTTTACCCTGTAATACCTAAAGGGTTAATTTTACTTAGAATGATCCCGACAGCATCCCATACAATGGATGACATTAACGAAACACTAGAAGCCTTTTCAGCTATACGCGATCGTTTGGAAGATGGAACTTATAAGCGTCTTTCTGCAGCTGTAGCGCAAGCAATGGGTGAATAACTCAATTCCTATGAAAATAGGAATCTTGGCAAACAAAAAGCCATTATTATAAAATTCAAAAAAAAACCACTTCAAAGTTGAAGTGGTTTTTTTAATAAACAATTGTGGTTGGGTTAGTTATAAGTCTTTCCTAAACGTACTTCGTTCTTTATGTTGAACCGGCTCATAGTCTTTCCAAAGAAGTTGCACGGCGGTGTTTTCCTTTAATTCAGGGTTGGTTTCTACGCGCTCAATCCCTTTAGAGTTGAACAAGTGTTGCATTTCTTCAAAAATAATAGCAGTAACACCTTTTCCTTGTAGCTCAGGGTCAATCCCTATTAAATAAAAAGCGGCGATATCATTTTTCTTTTGAGCTTGTAAAAGATGATACCAACCGGTAGGAAACAATCGTCCATTGGCCTTTTTTAATGCTTTACTGAAAGATGGCATAACAATGGAAAAAGCAATAAGTTTCCCTGTTTCATCTTTTATGCACGTGATATAATCTGGATGCACAAAACTGAAGTATTTTTCTTTATAATAGTCTATTTGGTATTGCTGAATAGGTACAAACGTCTGTAAGTCATTATAGGTTTTATTGAGCAAATCGAACATTTTGTCAACATACGGTAGTATTTCCTTTTTGTTTTTGAATCGAATGACGGAAAGATTATACCGCTGTTTTACAATTTTTGAAAACTTAGCTACTTTCTCTTTAATAGAGTCTGGAATACTCAATTTATATTCCACCCAAGTGGCTTGTTTTTCAAAGCCCAATTGTTCAAAGTGCTTGGCGTAATAAGGGTAGTGGTACCACGTTATCATGGTATTCAACTCTTCAAACCCCATAGTAAGGATTCCCGCTTTTTCCATATTTGAAAAGCCAACAGGTCCTTCAGTATATTCTAAATTATGCTTGGCGCCAATTTCATATACCTTTTCAAGTAAGGCTTTGGTCACTTCAATATCGTCGATAACATCAAACCAGCCAAATCGGACTTTTTTCTTGTTTTGTTCTTCAACTTCCAGTTGATTAATTATAACTGAAATCCTTCCAGCAATTTTCCCATCTTTATAGGCTAAAAAATACCATGCTTCGGCATTTTTAAAAACAGGGTTCTTTGCTTTATCAAGGGTTTCCATCTCGTCTTTAATCAACGGTGGAACCCAATATTTACAGTCTTTATACAATTTGAACGGAAAGGTTACAAATTGCTTTAATTCTTTTTTGTTGGTTACTTTTTTAACTTCAATCATATGATTTATTACAATTGGCTACCATCTCCATCATCTTCCAAGAGATCTTTTCTTTTGTTACGTTCGTTCTTTTCTTTTTTCTGTTCCTTGTATTTCTTTCTTTTATCACGTCCGCTTTTTCCTTTTTCTTCAATAAACTCGTCTTCGCGATGCATATCAAACCGATAGGCAACACCAAGTCTTGCTCTCCAAAGGGAAGGAGTATCTTTAAAATTTAGGGTGCCAGAAAGGTCAACCTGTAAATCTTTATTTATAAGGACAGCTACACCTCCTCGCAGTAATTGATCGGCATAAAAATCACTTTTTATACCTTGATTTTCTAAGAAAATAGAGAAATACCGATTTGTAGCGTGTGTTAGTGTAAGTATATATCCATATTCGGGATTATCTGTAGTAACTCTATTTACAATAATATTGGTTACAAATACAAAACCTCCAATAAAATTATTTTGTGTAGACACTACAAACTTCGGACTAATAGATTTTTCTGCTTCAGGAGTAAAAGGATTGTCTTCTGTTATGTCAAAATTTGCTCCTGCATAAACAGAAATGGCCGGAATTAAATCGGCCCATTGTATGCGGTTATTGGCTTTCCAACTATATAAATTAGGACCTTTTGCTTCGCGGTTGCGGTACGGATCGTACAACAAATATTTAGCCCCTAAGGTGTTGCTTTTAAAATTGGCAAAGTTGCGTTCAAAGTTGTTCGCTCCACGGGTGTCTGTTACTTTGTTAGATTGAAAGTTACCCATTAAGCTCACCTCAAGTTCTTCTTTTAATACACCATACCTAATGGCGTAGACAAACATTTTACAATTTGCTTCGGTAAATAACAATCGGTGTTCTTCTTTTCCAATACTTAACCCAGATTCAAATTGTAAAATGTTTGTTCCTACTGAAAAAGCACCTTGAGAGCTACCAGGCCTATTGGCGTTGAGTATTTCGGTGTATTGTGCCGAAAGCGTCGTGGTTGCTATAAAAGCTACTAGGAAAAAGTAAACAATTCGGTTGTTCATCATTGTTTTGGGTTTGATTCAAAGATATAAGAATTTATCATTTATTTAATAAATTGCTTTCGTCTTTTTATAGGGGTTTATGTATTTTTGAACTCTATGATTACGTTTTTGAAAACGATATTAATTATCCTTCTGGTATTTTTCGGGTTAAAATTTTTAATCCGTTGGGCTACACCGTACCTAATGAAGTATGTGGCCAAAAAAGCAGGGCAACGTTTTGAGCAAGCTTTTAACGGAACCCAAGGGAACCCTAATTCGAAAAAAGAAAAAGAAGGTAAAGTGACAATCGATAAAGTACCAAATAGAAAAAAATCACAAAAATCTACAGTAGGGGATTATGTGGATTACGAAGAAGTAGAGTGAATTAAAAAAAAATCATATTCGTATGATTTCTGTCTGTTTGTAAAATTCTTTTTTAGTATAAATACTGCCAGAATATAGACTTTAGCGCTTCAGTTTTATAATAACCTATATCTCATACTCTTTTAGCACAGCGATCTTTTTCTATTTATATCTAAAGATGTATATCCAATTGTAGCATATTTTTGTTAATTTTCACACTTCAAAAAAATTGACAGTGGCTATGAAGCATTCGCTTAAAAAATTTCTACCGCATCTTATAATTTTCATTCTTTTTATAATTGCTTCGTTGGCTTATTTTAGCCCTGTTTTGCAAGGAAAAACTATTTTTCAAAGCGACATTGCTCAATACCAAGGAATGGCTAAGCAATTAAAGGATTATCGTGCTGAAACTGGAAATGAAACGTATTGGACCGATGCTGCTTTTGGCGGTATGCCCACTTACCAGTTAGGAGCTAAATATCCTCATAATTATATTAAAGATTTAGATCTTGCCATTCGGTTTTTGCCGCGGCCAGCAGATTACCTGTTTCTATATTTTATAGGCCTTTACATTTTATTATTAGTATTAAAAGTTGACTATAAACTTGCTTTTCTAGGAGCATTAGCCTTTGGTTTTTCAACCTACCTTATTATAATTCTCGGCGTAGGACATAATGCCAAAGCCCACGCTATTGCGTATATGCCATTGGTATTGAGTGGGATTTTGTTGACCTTTAGGGGTAAATTTCTGTATGGTTTTTTATTAACCACAGTTGCGATGGGACTCGAATTGGTTTCCAATCACTACCAAATGACTTATTATTTACTATTTCTAGTTATTTGTATTGGTATAGCTTACTTAGTTGATGCTTTCAAGAAAAAAATGCTTCCTCATTACTTTAAGGCTTTAGGTGTTATGGTACTTGGAGTTTTAATTGCTGTCGGTCTCAATGCTACTAATATTTTAGCCACAAAAGAATATGCCGATACTTCTACCCGAGGAAATAGTGAATTAACGATTAACTCTGATGGTTCGCCTAAAGATAACGTAGACGGACTTGATTTTGATTATATTACAGAATACAGCTACGGAAAACTGGAAACATTAAATCTGTTTATTCCAAATTTCATGGGAGGTGGCTCTGGAGATCCGTTGCCTCAAGACGGCGCAACTAAAGAAGCTTTATTAAAAATGGGAGCATCGCCACAGGAAGCTAGCCAGATTTTAAATCAATTACCCACCTATTGGGGAGATCAACCCATTGTAGCAGCACCAGCTTATATTGGAGCGGTGGTTATCTTTTTAGCTGTTTTGGCCTTGTTTTTAGTGAAAGGACGTCTAAAATGGTGGGTAACAGCTGCATTTATATTGAGTTTGTTCCTTTCCTGGGGGAAAAATCTTAGTTTCTTGACGGAATTTTTTATTGACTACGTTCCGCTATACAGTAAGTTTAGGGCGGTATCATCTATTCAAGTGATTATTGAACTGATTTTGCCAATTTTAGCAGTAGTGGGATTACACCAATTTTTCAGCGGCTTTGAACGCGATGAAGAAAAAAAGAAAGCTTTGCTATACAGTGCAGGAATCACAGGTGGGGTAGCAATAGTATTTATTTTATTTAAATCGTCATTGTTAGATTTTTCCAATTCATTTTACGATGCAAACATTCGTGAAAGCTTGAGTTTGCCAGTTCTCGACGCGGTAAGAGAAGATAGAGCAGCCATGTTGACTTCAGATGCTATCCGGTCGTTAATCTTTGTTTTACTTGCAGGAGCTACATTATGGTTCTTTTTAAAGGGTAAACTGAAAGAAATAGGAGTAATTTCAGTACTCGCTGTTTTAATTGTGATTGATCTTGTAGGAGTGGATAGGCGATACGTAAACAATGATGATTTTGTTCAGGCACGAGTTATGGAACAACCGTTTCAGAAAAACGGAGCCGATCTTCAAATCTTAAAAGATGATAGTAATTATCGAGTATATGATGCTACTTCAAATGCTTTTAATAGTGGGCGCGCCAGTTATTATCACAATGCGTTGGGAGGCTATCATGCTGCCAAACCAGGTAGAATGCAAGACCTTAATGAATTTTATATAAGCAGAGGAAATATTGGGATGCTCAATATGCTAAATGTAAAATATATTATTACTCAAGGTGAAAATGGGGGAGCAGTGGCACAGCGAAATCCCTACGCGAATGGCAATGCCTGGTTTGTTGATAATGTGATTTTGGCAGATAATGCAAACGATGAATTATTGTTATTAGATAGTTTAGACACCAGGAAAACAGCTATAATTCCTAAGAAATTTAAAGATAAATTACCGGTTGAAAAAATAAGTCGTGATAGCTCTGCTACGATTGATTTAGTAAAGCACGAGCCTCAACATTTAATGTACGAAACTGCTACAAAATCTCCACAACTGGCTGTGTTTTCTGAAATATATTATCCACACGGTTGGAATGTATACCTTGATGGGGAGCCAACTGATTATTACAGAGCTAATTATGCGTTACGGGCGATGACCATTCCGGAGGGTTTACATAAAATAGAGTTCAAGTTTGAGCCTAAAGTGATACAAACAGGAAGTACTGTAAGTTTGGTTAGCACCCTTATTTTTGTCCTATTGTTGATAGGAGGAATATATTTTAGTTTTAAACAAAATAAAACTGAAATTGACAATACCTAATTGGTTATGAGAAAAGTCTTAATTATAACCTATTATTGGCCTCCAGCAGGTGGACCAGGCGTTCAACGTTGGCTTAACTTTGTAAAATACTTTAAAGAATTCGGGATTGAGCCAGTTGTCTATGTGCCAGAAAACCCTCATTACCCATTAATTGATACAAGCTTTGAAGCCGATGTACCCAATGATATAGAAATTCTGAAACATCCCGTAAACGAACCCTATAAGTTTGCTAAACTACTCTCTAAAAAGAAAACATCACAAATAAGTAGTGGGATTATTTCTGAAAAAAAACAATCTACTGTAGAGAAGCTGTTACTTTTTATTCGTGGAAACTTCTTTATTCCAGATGCTCGGGTAGGGTGGGTAAAGCCTTCTGTAAATTTTCTGAAAACATATCTTTCAGAAAATTCAATCGATACAATAATTACAACGGGACCACCACACAGTCTTCATTTAATTGGTCTTGAATTACAAAAGAAAACAAAACTTCCGTGGATTGCCGATTTTAGAGATCCGTGGACGACCATACATTATCATAAATCGTTACGGCTTACTAAAGCTTCAGAAAAAAAACACAGACAATTGGAAGCTGAAGTTTTAAAAAGCGCTGACTTAATTACAGTAACCAGCCCAACGACCAAAAAAGAATTTCAGGAAATTACTAAAAAACCGATTGAAGTAATTACAAACGGATACGAAATTAGAGAAAAAATCACACCGGGACTTGACATCAAATTTTCCATTGCACATGTTGGTTCTTTATTAAGCGAACGCAATCCTTCTGTTCTATGGAACGTACTTTCAGAATTGGTTTCAGAAAATGAAAAATTTGCTGCTGATTTTCAATTAACACTCGCAGGAACTATAAGTGAAAGTGTGGTTGAAAGCATTAAAAAGCAAGGATTAAAAGATAATTTAAGGTTGCTAGGTTATGTTTCGCATTCTGAAGCTTTACAAATGCAGCACAATGCTCAGGTGCTTTTACTTCTTGAAATAGACCGCCCAGAAACCCGTGCTATCATTCCAGGTAAGTTGTTTGAATACTTGGTGGCAAAAAGGCCTATTATTGCTTTGGGGCCAAAAGGGAGTGATATTGAAAAGCTAATTATAGAAACTGAAAGCGGTCAGTTTTTCAACTATTCAGAAAAGGAAAAACTGAAGTCTAATATTTTACAATTATATTCTGAATATAAAAAAGAAGCATTAGGAGTGAATTCAAAAAATATTTCAAAATACAGTCGTAGAAGCTTGACGAAACATATGGCTGAAGTTATACAAAAGGTTGCTGGGTAATAAAATGCGAAACCCCCGCTAAACTTTCGCTTAACAGGGGTTTCTAACTAACCAACCAAAAACTTTTATTATCCACGGCCTCTTTGTCTACTGGTGCTTGAAGACGATCGGCTACTTTTACTAGTTCCACTAGAATTAGATCTTTTTACCGAGCTGCTGCGTTTTGCAGTACTTCTTTTTGGAGTACTAGAACGGTAGGTTTTATTATTTGTACTTGTTTTTTTATTTTGTGAAACAGCCTTTCTTTTATTTGAACTGCTTGTACGTTTGTTTATACTTTGAGCTCTATTAGTACTCACTTTTCGAGGCGTGCTACTTCGTGAAACACTTTTTGTATTACTCGTGGTTGTTCGACTTCTATTATTTATAGTCGATTTAGGTTTAGAGCTTCTAGTAGAACTTGTTTTAGAAATTACATTACGACTAGAAGAGCTATTTCGATTATTACTAACGGTTGACTTCCGTACAGTACTTGATCTTTTCGTATTGTTACTAGAAATAACATTTCGTTTATTACTAGATGACGAACTTCGCACCGTTTTTGTATTCCCCCGAGAACTTGTTCCTTTAGCAACTGATGCACGATTATTAGTACGTGTAATGTTACTTCTATTCACGTTATTTTTGTGTGGGTTCTCTGTGGCGTAGGTATTACGTCGGTTTGGGTTATAATCACTACGTTTTGTTACACGACCATTTTTATAATGTGTACGACTACCTGGACGATAAAAGTTTCTTCTACTATTGTTGTAGGCTACACGATGTCTATTGTTATAATACTTTCTATGCTTTACCCAACTATAACGGTGTGGACTATAATATCTTCTATAAGGATTATCATATACAACACAGTTTGAATAATACGGTCTTGCATAATATACGTGCCATGGACGGTAAACATATCTTGGAGTCCATAAATTTATATATCCAGTAACGTGCGAAAAATGCCCGTAATGGTTATAAACTACATGTAAGCCTCCAACACGCACAATGCGTCTGTCGTTATAGCGTATTTCGGTATTACCTACTTGGGCTACACGGCCGTATTCGTCATAATAAATAGGAATTTCTTCCACTTGAATCACAGCACCATAATCATCATATTGTACATATGCTTCATAATCATATCCGCCGTTAAATGAAATATTTACATTTCGTGTATTTACGTTTACATTTACATTACTCCGGTTTTGACCTAAGTACACAAAATCAAACTGACCATCTGGAAATACTGAAAATTCAACATCTCCTTCTACAAACACATACGATTTTCCATCGTAACTGTAATTTGCAATTTCTTCTGAAGCGTTACTTTTTGCTGTTGCAGTAATACTTACTAGAAAAATACTGAATAAGAATAAGGTTACTTTTTTCATAATAGAGGTTTTTAAGTTGTACTTGCTTTAAATTTTTGGTCAGCTCGGTACATTTATTACGAAACAATCATCGTGCCAAGTTTTGTAACCAGTTGATTATCAATTAATATTATGTTAATGAGTTTACTGTTTTTATTTTTTCAACTTCAATCCCTAATGACTGTTTATTGCTAAGGAAAGGATAGAATAAATAAAACCCCGGCTTTTCTTGTAAAAGAAACTCCGGGGTTTAACTAAAAACTAATCGATAAAAAACTAAATATTTCTTATTTAATAGCTTTCAATCTTTATGCCAAAAATAGTACTGATTAAATCTTCTCTTTTAGATAAGTAGCTGTAAATGATTTTTTGTTTCTCGCTACTTCTTCAGGAGTGCCTTCTGCTACTACTTGTCCTCCTTTTTCACCACCTTCTGGGCCGAGGTCTATAATATGGTCGGCGCATTTTACCAACTCCATATTATGCTCTACAACGATAACGGTATGGCCTTTTTCTAATAAAGCGTAGAATGATGCCAACAGTTTTTTGATATCGTGAAAATGAAGCCCAGTAGTAGGTTCATCAAAAATAAAGAGGGCTTTATCCTTTGTGGTACCTTTAATTAAAAAGGATGCCAGTTTAATACGTTGCGCCTCACCACCTGAAAGGGTAGAGGAGCTTTGACCTAATTGTACATATCCTAAACCTACATCTTGCAGAGGCTTTAATTTTTTGGTTATTTTTTTCTCTTCGTGTTTTTTAAAGAATGAAATAGCATCATCAACCGTCATGGTTAGGATATCATCAATATTCTTATTTTCAAAATTCACTTCTAGAATCTCTTTTTTGAAGCGTTTGCCATTACATGTTTCACATTCTAGATGTACATCGGCCATAAACTGCATCTCTATTGTCACTTCGCCATCACCTTTACACGTCTCACAACGCCCGCCATCTACATTAAAACTGAAATGCTTGGCTTTATAGTTTCGTATTTTTGAAAGTTTCTGTGATGCAAATAGGTTCCTTATATCGTCATATGCTTTTATATACGTTACAGGATTGCTTCGGCTCGAACGACCAATTGGATTCTGATCAACAAATTCAATGTTCTTGATGTTGTTGAAATTTCCTTTTAATTCTGAAAACTGACCCGGTTTTTCACCATAGCCACCAATTTTTCGTAGCATAGCTGGATATAGAATCTTCTTAACCAAGGTACTTTTACCACTTCCTGAAACACCGGTGACAGCTGTAAAAACACCTAACGGGAATTCTGCGTCTATATTTTTTAAATTATTTTGCCGGGCACCGATTACTTTAATGCTTTCTTTCCAACTGCGGCGTTTTTTAGGAACTTCAATCTCCATGGTGCCATTTAAGTATTTTGCTGTAAGGGAATCAGATTTCAAAATATCTTTAAACGTTCCGGTTGAAACTACTTCACCGCCAAAGGTTCCTGCTTCTGGACCAATGTCTATAACTTCATCGGCAGCTTTCATAATATCTTCATCGTGCTCCACGACAATAACGGTATTACCTAAATCCCGTAAGGATTTTAAAACTTCTATTAATCGCTCAGTATCTTTTGGATGCAGACCGATGCTGGGCTCATCAAGAATATACATGGAGCCGACCAAGCTACTGCCCAACGAAGTGGCTAAATTAATTCGTTGTGATTCTCCTCCGGAAAGCGTGTTACTTTTTCGGTTCAGAGTCAGGTAGCTCAGTCCGACATCCATTAAAAATTGAAGACGGTTGTTTATTTCAAGCAACAGCCTTTTGGATACGTTCGTATCGTATTCGTTTAATTGTAATTCTTTAAAAAAGATAGCTACCTTTTCAAGTGGAAGCTCCACTAATTCTTGAATGGCTTTTCCGCCCACTTTTACATAGCTTGCTTCTGGACGTAGTCGTTTTCCGTTACAAACATTACATTTTGTTTTACCACGATAACGCGATAGCATAACCCGGTTCTGTATTTTATAACTTTTAGATTCTAAAAAGGAAAAAAAGTCATTCAGCCCTTCAAAATACTTATTTCCATCCCAAACCAATTGTTTTTGTTCTTCAGTGAGTTCGAACCAAGGTTTGTGAATAGGGAAATCGAATTTATATGCGTTATTGACCAATTGGTCTCGGTACCAACTCATACTATCACCGCGCCATGGAAAAATTGCGTTTTCATAGATAGAAAGTGACGTATTAGGTATCACCAAGTCGTCATCAATGCCAATTACATCTCCATAACCTTCACAATTGGGGCAGGCTCCGTAGGGATTGTTAAAACTGAAAAGATGTACGTTCGGTTCTAAAAAAGTCATCCCATCGGCCTCAAAACGATTATTGAACTCCTTACTTGAATTATCACTTAGTTTTTCAATGTATAATTCACCTTTTCCTTCGTAGAAAGCCATTTCAATAGCGTCGGCTAAACGATTATAAAAGTCTTCGTCATCTTTGGTAATAATACGATCTACAACTAATTGAAGTTTTTTTGAAATTTGTTTGTCCTCCAATTCATCAATACGAATTACCCTATCTTTATTTTTTACCCGAGCATATCCTTGTTGGGCTAATGCTTGAATTTTGTTTTTCATCGTGCGGCCTTCTTCTAAAAAAATAGGAGCGAGGAGGAGCATTTTTTCACCTTCTGAAAAGGATTTAATGTAATTTATAACATCGGTTACCGTATCTTTTTTTACTTCATCTCCAGAAATTGGTGAAAATGTGTGGCCAATTCTAGTGTAAAGAAGTTTTAGGTAATCATAAATTTCGGTTGAAGTACCTACCGTTGAACGTGGATTAGTGGAATTTACTTTTTGTTCAATGGCAATAGCCGGAGCAATCCCTTTAATGGAATCTACTTTTGGTTTATCTAATCGCCCTAAAAATTGGCGAGCATAGGAAGAAAGACTTTCTACATAACGACGTTGACCTTCAGCATAGAGGGTATCGAAGGCTAAGCTGGATTTACCACTTCCGGAAAGACCGGTTATTACTACTAATTTATTTCTGGGTATAGCAACATCAATATTTTTTAGATTATGAAGTTTTGCTCCCTTAATTAGGATGTTCTTTTTAGTATCTAAAGTGTCAATATTCAAAATAAAAGATTCTTTTTAGGTAAGATTTTGCAAAGATACTACATAGAAATGGGGATTACACATGTGCCGATATTATAATTTTTTTAGGAAAATTTTATGTTTTATTTGCATTTCACGTTTCTTTGTTGTTATATTTACGGCTCACAACGACAATTTTAAAATTTATTGCCTATAGCATATTATTACTTTTTACACTAAAAACCAAAACGACTAAATAGCCTTAACACGGCTAGTTGTTAACTTAAAAAGTATTGATATGAAAACGAACACCCATACGGATGCAGTATTGGTTAGTGCTTACATAAATGGTGATGAATCTGCACTCTCTCATTTAATTACCCGCCACAAACAAAGGATTTACAGTTTTATTTATTCTAAAGTCTATAATAGAGATGTCACTGAAGATATTTTTCAGGATACTTTTATTAAGGTTATTCGCTCTTTAAAGCGAGGTAAGTATAACGAAGAAGGAAAATTTTTACCTTGGGTTATGCGTATTGCTCATAATTTGGTTATAGATTATTTCAGAAAAAATAACCGCATGCCAAAATTTGAAAATAAAGACGATTTTAATATTTTCTCGGTACTCTCCGATGGCGCTTTAAATGCAGAAAAGCAAATAATAAAAGGGCAGGTAGAGAACGATGTTAGAAGGTTGATTGAAGAGCTACCCGAAGACCAAAAAGAAGTGCTCGTTATGCGTATTTATAAAGAAATGAGCTTTAAAGAAATTAGCTTACAAACCGATGTAAGTATTAATACGGCATTAGGAAGAATGCGATATGCACTTATTAACTTGCGTAAGGTAATTGATAAGCATAATATTGTGTTGACAAATTAATACAATAAATTGTTTTTTTGGGCGTTAATAAATAACATTAACCACAAAACGACTCTTTATGCAAAAAATGTACTCTAAAACCTCACACCAGGAGCAGGTGGATAAACTGGCTCCTAAAGTTGAAACAATTAAGTTTCTTCTAGACTATTCAAAGGCTTTAAGTGTTAACGATTATTATAATTTGAAGTTTGAAGCACTTCTAAACTAAACTTTGTTAAGAGCCCCGAATTAATTTTCGGGGTTTTTTTATGTCTTATTTTTTCTTCTTTTTATAATATTCGTTCAGAACTGTTTTCCTACCGATTGTTTTAGTAATAATATCTTTTTCCAAATCCCAACCACGTGCTGGTGAGTAATGACGTCCGTACCATATTATTTGTAAATGAAGTTCATTCCATAAATCCATTGGGAAGAGTCGTTTGGCATCCTTCTCAGTTTGTGTTACATTTTTTCCCGTCGTAAATCCCCAACGGTATAATAGCCTATGTATGTGTGTGTCTACAGGAAACGCAGGAATATTAAAAGCTTGAGACATCACTACACTAGCGGTTTTATGGCCAACGGCAGGAAGCGATTCTAACGCTTCAAAATCTGCTGGAACTTTCCCGTTATAGCTTTCGATTAAAATTTCAGAAAGACCGTGGATTCCTTTAGATTTCATAGGCGACAAACCAACTGGCTTGATAATTTCCCGGATTTCTTCTACCGATAGTTTTACCATATCATAAGGATTGTCTGCGACTTCAAACAGTAAAGGGGTTATTTTGTTCACTCGAACATCGGTACTTTGGGCAGAAAGTAAGACTGCAATCAAAAGTGTATATGGGTCTTTATGATCTAGAGGAATTGGTATTTGTGGGTACAATTCTTTTAGTGTCTTGATTACAAAGTCAACCTTTTCCTGTTTCGTCATTTTTTGCTTATTTTTAAACAAAAATAGCAAATGAAAACCTTACAAGAAGGGGACAAAGTCCCAAATTTTACTGTTAACGATCAAGAAGGGAATCCGGTATCACTTACCGATTATAAAGGCTACAAGTTGGTGGTTTTTTTCTACCCAAAAGCAAACACACCTGGTTGTACTAATGAAGCTTGTAACCTTAGGGATAACTATGAAGAACTTAAGAATAAAGGCTACAAATTGTTGGGAGTAAGTGCGGATAGCGAACGCAAACAGAAAAATTTTAAAGAAAAATATGATTTCCCCTTTCCGTTATTGGCAGATGAAAACAAAGAGGTAATCAATGCATTCGGCGTTTGGGGACCTAAAAAATTTATGGGTCGGGAGTATGATGGTATTCATAGAATGACATTTATTGTTGATGAAGAAGGAAAAGTAGAACGTGTTATTTCAAAAGTAAAAACGAAAGATCACGCTGCGCAAATTTTAGATTAATATTCTTTATAACAATAAAACGGCTAGTTTTTAAAATATAAAACCTAGCCGTTTTTTTATAATCTATATATCTATTTGGAAGTTTTTGCGTGGTAACTGAATAATTCTTTTTCGTGAATAATTTCAGAAACACCAGGGGGAAGCATTTCTTCCCAATTTTCCTCACCGTTTTCTATCATTTCTAATACTTCGCGAGAGAAGATGTTTAAAATGTTTGGATTGTAATCTTTTATATCCACTACTTTGCCGTTGTACTTAAAGAACTTATACAACTCTTTCATTCGTGGATGTACTTTCAGGTTTTCACTAGTAGTATATTCACCAGTCTCAGGATCACGCATTGGGTAGAGGTATACTTTAAGATCTTTAAAGAATAACTTACCAAAGGCCTCTAGAATACCACCACTTAAATGACGGTAGTATTTTTCATCAAAAATATCGACCAAATTATTTACTCCCATGGCTAATCCTAAACGCATTTTGGTGTATCGTGAAAAATATTCCACCAATTTGTAATACTCTTGAAAATTAGAAATCATTACTGTATGCCCAAGCGAACAAAGTAGTTTGGCCCGATCCATAAAGTCTTCTTCGTCAATTTCACCTTCTGCACGAAGGTTGGATAGTGTGATTTCAAAGATAACTTCGGTACGCTCTTTTTCAACTTTTCTCTCTTGTAAAAACATCTCGTATGAGTTTTCATACATATCGATGTTTACTTTTGTTACTGGACGAAAGCTTCCGCGAAGCGCTAAAATGTTCTTTTTGTAAAGAATTCTAGCTGGTAAAATGTTGTTTCCGTCAGGACCGAACATAATAGCTTCGGTCATTCCGTTTTTAATAAGCTGTAAACTCATTAAGCGGTTATCAACTTTTTCAAACTTAGGTCCGGAAAAATTTATCGTATCAATTTCAATTTTATCTTTATCAATGTGGTCGTATAAATAGCGTAATAACTTTTTAGGCGTGTCATACTTATAATAGGCACCATAAATTAGATTAACACCAAGAATTCCCAACGTAATTTGTTGTAATAATGCTTCATTTTCATGAAAGCGAACATGTAGCATAATTTCGCTATAATCTTCATTAGGATCTACTTGGTATTTAATGCCAACCCAACCGTGACCTTTATATTTTTTAGCAAAATCAATAGTTGCCACCGTATTTGCATACGCGAAGAATAGTTTATTTGGATGCTTTTTTCGGGCTATTCGCTGTTCGATAAGGTCTATTTCGTGCGAAAGCATTTTTTTGAGTCGGGATTCTGTAACGTAGCGTCCATCTTCTTCTTCTCCATAAATGGCATCGCTAAAATCCTTATCATAAGCCGACATGGTTTTTGCAATCGTGCCGGATGCACCGCCTGCTCTAAAAAAATTCCGAACGGTTTCTTGTCCAGCACCTATTTCAGCAAAAGTTCCGTAGATATTTTCATTCAAATTTATTCGAAAAGCTTTACTTCTAATGGAAGGAATGTTTTCAAACTCTTTGTCTCCTAATATAGTATCTGGCATAGTTACCCTTTATTATGAATGGTACTAACAAAGGTAAGAAATACCGTAGCTATTCAAAAAAAATACTGTTATTTTTGTGTGAATGAATTCGCAATTTACCGTAACATTTTTGGGCACCGGAACTTCACAAGGTGTCCCCGTAATAGGAAGTCACCATCCCGTTTGTAAAAGCAACGATCCCAAGGATAAACGTCTTCGGGTTTCCGTGTTATTGCAATGGAACAATTATAATTATGTAATTGACTGTGGACCAGATTTTCGATATCAAATGCTTAGGGAAGGCGTGACATACCTAAATGGAATATTATTGACTCACGAGCATAGCGACCATACAGCTGGGATAGATGATATACGCCCGTTTTATTTTAAACAAGGGAACATCCCTTTTTATGCTCACAAGCGGGTTTTTAAATCGCTTCACGATCGCTTTGCCTATATATTTGAAATTGAAAATAAATATCCAGGTGCGCCAACTCTCGATGAAATAGAAATAGATAAAGACACTTCTTTTATTATAAGCGAAAAGAAAGTAACTCCCATTGAAGCCATGCACCATACGCTACCTGTTCTAGGGTTTCGGGTTGATGGGTTTACATATTTAACTGATGTTAAAACAATTTCTGAAGAAGAAGTAGAAAAAATTAAAGGAACAAAAGTGCTAGTGGTAAATGCGTTGCGGGAAAAAGAACACTATTCGCATTTTAATTTAGCAGAAGCATTAGCCTTTATAGAGAAAATAAACCCTGAGCGTGCTTATTTAACCCATATAAGCCATTTAATGGGCTTTCATGAAGAAGCGTCAAAACAACTGCCAAAAAACGTTTTTATGGCATACGATACATTGAAAATTAAAATATAGTTATGAGAAAGAAATTATATATGTACTTGTTCTTTTTTGCTTTATTGTTCATCATATTTCAATATATGAACGAAAAGCAGATATATGAATCACAAGAAAATGACATAGCTCTGCTGAAAAGTAAGGTTGATAAGTATGAAAAAGTCAATGATTCTTTAGCTAGACAATTAATGGACGTAAATTATTTTACGCTTCAAGGAAATGACAACGCTATGACTTATTTTGAAGAAGTTGGATATGAAGCTTCCGATATTGAAAACCAGGTGAAAGAACACATTTACGATCTTAATGGTAAAAAAGGTAAAAACCCTATTGTTCCTTATGATGGAATAGAGGGGAAAATGAAGATAAACAAAGTGAAGTTTTTAAATCACCGATGGATTGTAGCCGATTTTACCGACGGTACCTACTGGGGCGAAATGGTTTTGGAATATTACATGAACGAAGATGAAAGTATCGACCTAAATGTTATTGGGTCATTGTTGTATGGCAAGTAATATTCAATAAACAATTTATTTTATACGCTATCTGGAAACCGTCTTGTAACTCTTACTTCTCAATGCAATTAAACCTAAAATAGGACCTATAGCTAGTATTGTATAAATAGCATTTGAGTCAGTCAACGCTATCATTTCTGTAATAAATTGAATGCTAAGTATCGTTATTGAATACCCTATGCAATTAACAATTGTAAGTGCAGTCCCTTTTATTTCTTCAGGTGCATTTTGAGCTACTAATGTTGATAAAAGCGGAGAGTCTGCAATAACAACCATTCCCCAAAAAATGAGAAAAGCAATGAACAAGCTTTCATATTCGCTATTAAATAGCAATGGAGAAATTAGGCAGCATCCACAAGATAACAGTAATGCAATGAATGCTATTTGTTTGACACCTGCTTTTTGCCCAAGATAGCCGCTGAATACGCAGGCCAAACCACCAATTCCGATTATTAAGAATGATAAAAGAGAAACATTGAATAGTACTTGAGTATGTTCTGTGCTATACTTTTTAAGCATGATGGGCACAAAAGCCCAAAATGCGTACAACTCCCACATATGACCAAAATAACCAAAAGCAACAGACCGAAATTTTTTATTGCGGAATACGCTAAAAAAAACAAATAAATCTGCTCGTTGGCTGGGCTTTCTATATGGACCATCAGGTACCATAAGTATCATTAACAAGCCACCTACCACCGCAAGTGATGAAGTTGCCATAAGTACAGATTTCCAGGAATATAAATCAGTTATCTCTTTTAGCAAATGTGGAAAAGCAGTCCCAATTACCAATGCACCAACTAAAAACCCAAGTGATTTTCCCAGTCCTTTTTTATAATAATCTGCAGCTATTTTCATTCCTACTGGATAAATACCAGCAAGAAAAAAACCTGTAAAGAAACGAAGTAGGAGTAAACTCATTAAATTGTTGCTTTCCCAGATTATTCCTAAATTAAACAATGACCCAAGTAAAGCACTGATTAAAAATACTTTTGAAGGTGAAAATCGGTCAGCTATAGTCAAGATGGCAAAACCCAATGTGCCAATAATAAATCCAAACTGGACTGCCGAGGTTAAATGTCCTAAAGCACTTATGTTAAGATTGAAATTTAGTACGAGATCATTTATCACACCATTTCCCGCAAACCAAAGTGAGGTACAGCAAAACTGCGAGATTACAATTACTGGAAGTATTACCTTAGATTGTTTCAAGTATATTGTGTTTAAAGCGTTTATGGGTGTAATTGTATATCCTTGTCTAGGCAGTCACTTCTCCTTTTTAATAGGCTGAGCAAGTTAAAAAATAAGATACTAATTTTAAGAAACTGAACTATTGTTTTTCAAGGGATAGGTAGTTGTAAAAAATTATTATTCGGTAATATTATTAAATCTTTGATTTAGACCATCTATAAACTGATGTGTTCTTTTTTCAAATCCTGTTATAGTCCCTAGACTATCTCTTGTGAAATGAAACCAGAATTTAGCGTCTGTATCAAAAAACAAATCTTTTCCGTACGCATAAATAGGGATGGGATCTCGGACTATATTTCGTCTCCCTACCTGAAACTTTAAAGTATCATTTTCAATTACGATGTTATTCCAAAACACCTTACTTTTTTCAAACAAATAATTCCCTACGTATTCTTTTTGTTCATTAAAACTTATGTTTTTCGGTTTTATAAATTTATTTCGCTGAACTCGTCGCTCTTTTAGATTGTATTTATCGCCATTTTTTAAAACGTAGAATTTGTTTTTTCCAGTTTCTAGTGAGTCAATTTCATTGAAATAAGGAGACCAAAACGTGTTATCATAAATAGATACGTATTTATTACCTATAACTTGAAATTCATTTCCTTGTACTAAAATACCAGTATCTTCATCAATACCAACACCTAACAGTTCTGGTCTGATTTTTTAACAAATCAAACATATCATAATGTCTGTTTCTGTCAAGGTGATGTTGGTCAAAAGCAGTATTTGTAACCAATCCAAATCCAATTTCGGGGTTGCTAATTATACTGTAATTTCCATTTAAATTTCTCCCGCCTCTCACCAAATAAGAACCTTGAATTGAAGCTCCTGCCGAATGCCCGCCAATAATTCCGCCACGTTTTAGAACGTTTTTCAATTCAAAATGAGTTTTAGTATTCAAATATGCATCTGCTGTACGCCATTGTCTTCCACCGGTTAACCAAACTGCTGTTGCGGTTTTTAAAGGTTGAACAAAATCATCGCTATTTGCGACCAAAGTATCTCTTGTATGCATTAATCGTATGTCATCAAAGCCACGAGCAGTAAACTGTCTTTTTAAAATTTTAAATTCTGGGTCGTAATTAATTGAACTTTCATCAAAAGCAGTTGGGATTATAACAAGTTTAGCTGACTCTCCACCGGCCAAATCGTAAAATACGTGCCAAATTTCGTCTGTTATTCCGCCACCACCTATTAATAATGCTCCATTTTTTGGGCCAATAGATTGACTTTTATTTCCATTCGGTTTATTTTCTGAATTTTGGCAGGAAATAATTGAAATTAGAACTAATAATAAAGATAGATGTTTGAGGATTTTAAATGTTAGCTCCTTTATTTTCATGTGTTGCAGAATGTTCCTTAGAAATGTATGTTAACCTGTTTGAATAAGATTAGTTGCATGGTTAAGTACGTAATTTAGCAAATAAAAATTGAATAGGAAATCGGCGATGATTTTAGTAAGTAGGCTATAACCAAGTAATTAATTATAGCATCGATGAAAAAGCAGTAATTGCAGTCTGAATGTTTGTTTTAAAAACCGAAAGTTCTTTAAAAGTTTTCTTCTAAAAATCTTTCTTTAAAAAGGTAATGGAGCACTCTTTTTTGCGTGGGACGAAGCGTTGGTTCAAAAGTGTGTGGAATGGCTATTAACGGAAATTGTATCTTTGTTAACTCAAAAACTTTAATCAAATGGATAAAACAGAACGAATTTTAGATGCTGCCTTAGAGTTAATTATCGAGCGCGGTCTTGAACGTACCCCCATGTCCAAAATTGCAGATAGGGCAGAAGTGGGAATGGGGACCGTATATAAATATTTTGAGAACAAAGAACATATCATAAATGGCATTTATGTTAAAATTAAAGAGGAAGAAGCAGCGTTAGTCTTTGTCAACAATGGTTTTAACAAAGATGTATATGAAACTTTTAAAGATTATTACAGTAGAATGATTGACTATTTTTTAAATAACCCTTTAAAATTTAATTTTATATCTCAATATGCATTCTCACCATTAATCAATGCTGAAACACAGAAAAAAGCAATGTCTAGGTTTCATCATTTTGATACACTTTATAAAAAAGGACATCAGGAGGATTTATTTAAAACTATAAAAGCGGAACACTTAACTTTTTTTGTTTTTAGCGCGATAGCCTATTGGATTAAATCTGCAAATGAGCTCCATATTACAATCGATACTCAATATAGAAATACCCTCATACAAATGGCCTGGGATGCCATAAAAAAATAGTTGTATTTTTTTTAACATTTACTGAATGAATATTCAGTCTAACGGTATTAGTTTTGATTATAATTAATACTGTAAACAGAAACAACTATGGGAAAATTAGATTTAAAAGGAAAAGTAGTGGTAATCGCAGGAGGTGCAAAAAACCTTGGTGGATTAGTTAGTAGAGATATGGCACAGCATAGAACAAAAATAGTAGTGCATTACCATAGCGATAGAACAAAAAACGATGCAGAAGAAACGGTAAAAGCCATACAAGATGCAGGTAGTGAAGCAATTATTGTTCAAAGTGATTTGACAAAGGTTGAAAATGTAAAAACACTTTTTAAGACTGCAAAAGATAAATTTGGAAGGGTAGATATTGCTGTTAATACTGCAGGAATGGTATTAAAAAAGCCATTTGTAGACACCACTGAAGAAGAATATGACACTATGTTTGGTGTTAATTCTAAAGCAGCTTATTTCTTTATTCAAGAAGCTGGAAAACAGTTGGAGGGTAATGGGAAAATCATCACAATTCTAACATCTTTATTAGGTGCTTATACTGGATTGTACTCTACTTATGCAGGTGCAAAAGCTCCTGTTGAGCATTTTACAAGAGCTGCATCAAAAGAATTCGGGGAACGCGGAATTTCAGTTACAGCCGTTGCACCTGGACCGATGGACACTCCATTTTTCTATGGACAGGAAGGAGAGGATGCAGTTGCATACCACAAGTCGGCATCGGCTTTGGGCGGTTTAACTCAAATTGAGGATATTGTTCCTATTGTAACCTTTTTAGCAACCGATGGGTGGTGGATTACAGGACAGACTATTTTGGCAAACGGTGGTTATACTACCAAATAAATTATCTTTTTAATTTATAACAGCAGGAACACAGAGTGTCTGCTGTTTTTTTTTTATAACAGTATAAATTTTAAGTATTCAGCTTTTAGATGAAAATTTTGAGAGGCAATCATGAAAACCCAGTTTAAACTGTTTAAAATGATTTCCACTAACTTCTAATATGAAATAATAAATTGGTTAGAATGAAACATTTTTTTATTATATCGTTTTTACTAGTAACAATAATTGTCTTTGGTCAAAAGAATGAAAAACAATCTCAGCAAGAAATAAATCAACAAACAAGTAAACAAAAGGAAATAAAACACACGCTTATGAGCAATACTATCGAAAATTCAGAATCTAATCCAGAAGAGGTAATTAAATCACTAATAACTGCAATGTCTAAAAATAATGGGGAACAAATTCGTTCATTGTTTCATGAAAATGCATCACAGACTTATGGTAGTGGTGAAGCAAAATATGGAGAAGCATTTTTTAGTTGGCTTGAAAGTGATATTATTGAAAGACAAGGTCACGTTGAGAACGCACACTATACAACAAATAATAAGGAAGTAGTTGTAACAGGAAAATACAGTAGTAAAGGCTATACGAACAAGGCTAATTTTTTATTCATTGTAGAGGATGGAAAAATTAAGAGCTGGACAATGCGATATTAACTTTACATTAGTTACAAAACTAATGTAAGATGAAAAGTTAACGTATTCAGACTTTTGTATTTTGAGATTGAATAAGATGTTTTTTAGCAAATTATTCATATCGAGGAAGTCTTAACTGGGATACAACTTTTATGTGTATATATCGGTTGGGGTATAAAAATAGTAGGGCAGAAAATAAGCTGTTTCCTTTCGGTTGAGCCACAAGCCCTTTTTTTTTATGATTTTACAATTTACATTAATTAAAAGCTAAAACAAAAAAAGGGCGACTTCGCAAACACAAATAGACCTTTTGACTAAGCCATAATCACCCTATTATTTTTATACTTCTTAAGTTTGATTTTTAATGAATCAATTAACTTTAGATTATAATCAGAAAGAACAAAAGAGTGAATTAAGCCGTGAGTAATTGCAAATGTGTATGGCTTTTGAGCGCGGGAATCATTCATTTAGGGTTTTTAATTTTTGATCTTTTTTGTTAGTTCGGAACCATTCTTACGGTAAATTTTCCCAAATATTTTCCTGTAACGCCATCTATTTTATAGTATGTGGTCTCGCCAATTTTATCATCTGGTTCGGGAACGATACCAACTGACCACATAGGCTTTTCATCGGGAAATTTATTAAGGTCAACTCGTTGTAACACAAACTCTACACCATCGTATTTTGAAAGTTTGTTTTTTAGCTTTTGTTTTACAATCTCAATGGCTTCTGCCCAACAGATATTGTGGCCTTTATTCAGGACGATGTATTATACTGAAATAGGTTGACCATTTTTGGGTTCATTTTTTGTTCTTTTAAATGGTCAGAAGTTCTAAATTCTGTTTGTCTTTTTTGTAGGAACGATATGCTACATTTTGGTTCAGATGAACATATGCCGGAGTGTTCAGTTTCAAGCTTAAATGAATTCTTTTGTTATTGTAAATGTTCACTGCTCTTTTGATCATCTTCTTAGCTAAGGTAACATTTTTTATGGTCTGTCTGAGCCCGTACTCATATTTCAATGTTCTATTGATTCGTTCAGCCACTGCATTTTCGTATGGATCGTACTGCTGTGTCATCGATAGGGTAATGTTGTTTTGTTCAGCAAACCCGGTATAAGCAGGGTTACAATATTGAATTCCCCTGTCAGAATGATGAATGAGTTTTTCATTGGGATATTTACGGTTTTTAATGGCCATGGCCAGCGCATCGCTGCAAAGTGATGTTTTCATATGCGAAGCTAGTTTGTAGCCCATGATTTTCTTTGAATATGCATCCGTTACCAGTGCTAGGTAACAATGCTTTTTCTCTGTTTTGATATAGGTAATATCGCTTACCCACAGTTGTTCAGATCGAACAGGAGCCATATCTTTTACCAGGTTCTTGTATTTGTAAAACTGATGTTTAGAATTGGTCGTTACAAAATATCTTTTGGTCCTTGGCACTAACAAGTTGTATTGTCTTAAAAGCTTGTAGAACTTATCTCTGCCCATTTTTATTCCGTGTGCGTACATTTCGGGCTTAAGTTCGTTATAGAGCTTAATTCCTCCGGTTCTTTGACCTACTTCCTTGCGATAGTCTTTGATCATTTGAATTATGATCTTGTCATTGTTCATTTTACTTTTGTGAGATTGCAAGCGTTTGTAAAAGGCTTGTTTACTGATCCCAAAACATTCGATCAACCATTTTCTTTTATACGGTCTTGTTTCTTTTTTTCGATCTCGTCTGCTAATGTTTTGGGCAATGACTTTTTTGACATATCGACACCCGTAATGAGTTCCATGTCAGCAATGATATCCTGTTGGAAATCTTTGACAAACTCTAGTTCTTCGATACGTTCTTTAAGTTTTTTGATCTCATCTTTCTTGCTCATCCCTAGTTTCTTTTGTTCTAAGGTACTGTATTTTTTTAACCAGTAATCAATAGAGGCTCTGGAGACTTGATATTTTTCCGAAGCATGGTTCACGGAGATACGTCCGTTTTGGATCTGATCGATAATAAGAAGCTTAAGATCGAAACCTACTTTTTTGTAGGAAGTTTTTCGGCAGGGTTGTTTATTGTCTTTCATAAGGCATAGTACTAAAAGGTTTAATTTTTAGTCAACCTATTTCAGGAAAGTACACGAGTCATAATTACACACAACGGTCTCGGCTATGAGTAGTTGCGTGGTTTAGCACTAAACTTTGCAAGTATACACCAAGCTGAAAATCCGCGAGGATTTTCAGAAGTAGGCGAGAACAAGCAATTACTTATAGCCATTGTTGGGCTTTCGTTTTTTATATTTCTTTATCCAGTTTATTCGGATCTTGTCTTGTGTCAAATAATGTAACAATATTTATTCGTTTAGAATTATAGCGATAATATATAGTCGTTTGTTTTGTGATTACGCATTTTCTTAAACTTTTTCCTTTTTTAGATTCGGGAAATATTTCAAGCTGGTTTTTAATTATCTCAATTGATGAGTCTAATTTTTCAACAAAATCCTTTTTTACTTTAACAGACCATTTTTCTATTAAATACTCGAAAAGTTCTTCTAATTTCCTTTCGGCTGTTTTTGAAATAACAACTTTTCTGCTCAATTTATCTGTGTTTTTGTATAAAAGATTCGTAATCCGTTATTTCTCCGTTTTCTATTTCACGAGAAGCTGTTTCAATTTCTTTACGTTGTTCAACAGATAAATCGTCCCAAAAGTCAGCAGTTTTTGCTTTTTTGAAGATTTTTTTAATTGATTCAATGATTTTAGGGTTTTCGGTGTCCAAAAGCATTTTTACCAATTCTATTTTTTCCGCTTGAATATTCATCTCATATTTATTTATAATCAAAAATAATGATTTTAACCTGAAATTTTGATTGGGAACGATTTTTTTTAAATGAAGCCCAACGTCTCTGTATATGAGCAGTGCGGAGGAGAATGGCTTTATCCATTCGGTTGAGCACAAGCCGATTTTTACAAAGTCCGCTTTTTATTTTTTGTTTGTATCAAAAGTCGGATTTATAAAAATTCGGTGACTTCCAAATATACCTAAACTTTTAATTAAGCGACAACTCCGCATTGCTTATAGCATCGATGAAAAAGCAGTGGATCCAGTATCTTTAAAGTTCACCAAAACAATAAGATATGAAAACTGTACCCACTGCCCAACCAAAGTTATACATTGGCATCGATATCCACAAGTTAAGTT